>OFDC01000172.1_pt1 | contig 65668 bp, 71 predicted proteins | sample 1520941 | NCBI WGS metagenome assembly OFDC01 (sample SAMEA94258168, study PRJEB24077) | hot springs metagenome | biome: Aquatic biome; feature: Water | place: India | collected 2012-12-06 | depth 5 m | reverse complement strand
GACCGCCCCGCGTGGTCACGGCAAGTCTGGTTGCCGTGACCACGCGAGTCCTTTTTTCAGATCTCCAGGCCGACGTCCTTCCCGATCTCAAGGGCAGCCGCGAAGATGGTGTCCGGCTTGCCCGTCATCGCCGCCGCGGCAAAAGCCAGGACATCGACCAGCAGATCGATGAACTTGGCCGCGGTCTCGATCACCGCGATACGTTTCTTCGCCTTGTCGATCAGTTCCGTCAGTTTCGCCTGCGAGATTTTCAGCCCCTTGACGATGCTCTTCACGGCCTGGGTCAGCAGTCCACCGGACAGGAGACTGAGCTGTTGGATGTGAGAGATCGCTTCCTGTGCCTGTTTCTGTGAGATCTTGCCGGCCTTGATTCCGGCAAGTGTGGTCTCCATCGCCCGATCGGCGATCGCGGACAAAAGATCGGCAATCTCGATGACCTGGTTTTCGTTGCTAAGACCGTTCATGACATGCCTCCTCTAGTTGAGCTTGTCGATCTGGCCCTTGGCGGCCCAGATATCGTTTGCGATCGCCTTGAGTGCGGTCGCGAATTCCCGGCTGCTGAGGTTGTTCACGTTCCGCCGTAGTTCGGCGTGGCCGTAGCCGATCTTCGCGAGAGCCTTGTCGACGTCGCTGAGCTTGGCGGCACGCGCGGTGAACTCTGCCGATTTCTCTCTGAAATGATCGTCCGACAGGGCTGCCAGAAGCTTGTCGCGGCTCGGGCTTTCGCTTGAATAGGCAGCCGAGATGAAAGGGCGATTGATCGCGTAGACAGCTTCGACTTCGCGCCGTTCGTTGGCGAGGTCCCTGCGGTACACGTCGATGATCTGGCGCATTCCCGCTGTCACGGTCTGGATAGACGGGTCTGCTTCCGTGACGAGTTCGATGACGTACTGTTGCTGGATGCCGAGGAGCGCCCACTTGGCGACAAGCCTCGCAAGCGTTCCAGCGGCGTTGGCGGTATCGGCATTGAGCCCGAACGGCGGGAAGGCTACGACCGCCGTCTGTAGTCCTTCGGTCTGCTTGTCGAGATTGAATGTCTGCGCGCCCGCGAGCTTGCCGAGCACCAGCATATAGGCCTGCAGGTTCTTGTGGACCGAAAGCAGGGCGGGGACCGCCTGTTCCCGCGCGGGCGCCAGTGCCCGGGCAGTCTTGCGACCCTTTTCATCCAGGTACACCTCGACGCGTGTGAAGTGACTACCGAACTCTTTCGTCGCCTCGTCGTATCCGGGGACACTCGCCGACGCCTTGGCATAGTCCTGGACAGCCGTGAGATCGGCGCAGGCGCTCGCGAGGAGCAGCAAGGCCGCAACCAATGCAAATCTTAGTTTCATGGCACCCTCGATTGCCCGGCCATCCAAATCGGCCGGATATCGAGGTTTAGTCAGTCATCTGACGTTCAATCTGTGAGAATGCGCACATTGCCTGACGTATTGCGGAGAAACCCAGCTTGCCATTCAGCGCGCACGCAGTCCCGGTTCGTCGACCTCACGAACGTGAGCCTGAAGTAGGCTTGGAAAAATGAGAAAGATCCTTCGCTTCGCTCAGGATGACACGGTCTGTCATGGCAGCAGTTGGTGTCATCCTGAGCGGAGCGAAGGATCCTTCTCGGTTCACCGGGCGCAGATCTTCGGGATCCTGGACAGCATCTCTATGGAGCAGACCTCGGTCGGGAAGAGGGCCCAGACCGCGGCGAGGATGATCGCCAGGAAGATGAACGGGCGCAGCACGCGCAGCACGACCGGCAGGAGCACCTGCAGCGCCCAGTAGGCCAGGAGCAGGGCGATGACCACCGCGAGCACGCGATACTGCATGCTCCAGCTGTCCCAGGTGCCGAGATTGGCCCGCGTCAGGAGTTCGTTGATCTGTTCCACGATCAGTCGCGGAACGGATCGGTCATGAGGATCGTGTCCTCGCGCTGCGGGCTGGTGCTGAGCAGCGCCACCGGACAGCCGACCAGTTCCTCGACCCGCCGCACATACTTGATGCAGGTCGCCGGCAGTTCGCCGAAGGAACGCGCACCCTGGGTGCTCTCGCTCCAGCCCTCGAACTCTTCCCAGATCGGCTTGAGCTTGGCCTGCGCGCCCATGGTGAAGGGGAAGCGCTCGATGCGCTTGCCGTCCAGCTCGTAGCCGACGCAGACCTTGATGACCTTCTCGCCATCGAGCACGTCGAGCTTGGTGAGCGCGATGCCATCGATGCCGTTCAGCTTCACCGCCTGGCGCACCATCACCGCGTCGAACCAGCCGCAGCGGCGGCGGCGGCCGGTGTTGGTGCCGAACTCCTTGCCGCGGTCGCCCAGGCCCTGGCCGATCTCGTCGGTCAATTCGGTGGGAAAGGGGCCGTCGCCCACGCGCGTCGTGTAGGCCTTGGCGATGCCCAGCACATAGCCGACCGAGCCGTTGCCCATGCCGCTGCCGATCATCGCCTGCGCCGCGACCGTGTTGGACGAGGTGACATAGGGATAGGTGCCGTGGTCGATGTCGAGCATCGTGGCCTGCGCGCCCTCGAACAGGATGCGCTTGCCCGCGGCGCGCAGCCCGTCGAGCCGCTCCCACACGTCTTCCGCGAAGGGGAGGAGCTTCGGTGCCAGCTCGAGCAGCTCGGCCGTCAGCTTGGCCGGATCGATCTGCGGCTGGCCAAGGCCCTGGCGCAGCGCATTGTGATGCGCCAGCAGCGTGTTGACCTTGAGCGGCAGCATGTCCGGCTCGGCGAGATCGCCGACGCGGATGGCGCGGCGGCCGACCTTGTCCTCGTAGGCGGGACCGATGCCGCGGCGGGTCGTGCCGACGCGGATGACGCCCGGCGCATCCTCGCGCCAGCCATCGAGGTCGCGGTGCAGCGGCAGGATGAGGACGGCGTGATTGGCGATCTTCAGGCTGGCCGGCGTGACCGACAGGCCCTGCGCGGTGACTTTCTTCACCTCCTCGAGGAAGTGCCAGGGGTCGATCACGACGCCGTTGCCGATGATCGACAGCTTGCCTTCGCGCACCACGCCCGAGGGCAGAAGCGCCAGCTTGTAGGTCTGGTTGCCGATGACCAGCGTATGGCCGGCATTGTGACCGCCCTGGAAGCGCACCACGACCTCGGCGCGTTCGCTCAGCCAATCGACGATCTTGCCTTTGCCTTCGTCGCCCCACTGGGCGCCGATCACTGCCACATTGGCCATTGCCTGTTTCCTTCGGCCGGTTCCCTTCACACACGAAAACGCCTCCCCGGGGCCGGTTCCGGAGAGGCGTGATGTCGGATAGCACTTCCCCTCGCCGCGAGCGAGGCGAAATGCATCCTCAGAGAGGAACGGCCTCGCCGTCGACCAGCGCGTGGCTGCAGCGCAGGCGTTTTGCTTCGGCCCGCGGCTCGGCTGCTGCGACGACAGCGCGCACGACGGCATAGCCTTTCGCCTGCCACAGCGCGCAATCGGCCCACGGCGTTCCGAGGCCGACATACAGGCGCGGCCGCTCGGGCGGCGCTTCGGAGGCGGCCAGAACGGCGTCCATGTAGACCGTGAAACCGGTCGCCGATTCGCTGACGCCGTCCTCAGGATAGCCCGCCGAATAACGGCCGCCGCGTGCGAGTTCCTCGCGGCCCTTGAGCGCGAAGACGGAGAAGGAGACGCCGGTCTGGTATTCGAGACCGCGATACTCGACAGGATCGATGGTGAGCGGCAGGCCGTCCTCTGCCGCCGAGACGAGCTTCACGACTTCGGCGAGACGGGCCGCTTCGGCTGCCGCCGCCTCCGGCAGCTCGAGCCGGGCGAGCTGGGCGAGGCCCTTGTCGGCGGGACCGGCAGCCCGAAGGAGGCCCGCGAATAGATCGGCCGCCTTCTTGTCGACGCCGGCCTTGGCGATGCCACCCTCGTCCTTGCGGTCGAGCGCCCGGCGCAGGCGGCTCATGGCCTCCTCGGGCTGGTTCACGCCGCTCGCGACGGCGGCGACCAGCGTGGGCAGGTTGAGGTCCACCGACAGGTCCGACACGCCGATGGCGCGCAGCGTTTCCACCGCCAGCAGGACAGCCTCGGCATCGGCTTCGGCGCTGTCGACCCCGATCAGCTCGGTGCCGACCTGGGCGAACTGGCGCTCCGGCTTGAGCGCGCTGCCGCGGACGCGGATCACGTTGCCGCCATAGGAGAGGCGCAGCGGCCGGGGCTCATGCTTCAGGCGGGTCACCGCGATGCGGGCCACCTGGACCGTCATGTCCGGCCGCACGCCCATCATGCGCTGGGAAACCGGATCCATGAGGCGGAAGGTTTGCTGGGATAGCGCCGCTCCGGGCCCGCCCAGCAACGACTCCTCGAATTCGACCAGCGGCGGCTTTACCCGCTCGTAGCCGAACGCGGCAAAGCGCTCGATGGCTACATCGATTGCGCGCGCCTCCCGGGCAGCGTCGGGAGGCAGCAGATCGGCGAGGCCTGCGGGGAGGAGGCCGCGGTGGTCGTTGTCGTTTGAGCTCATGGTGGCGCTTGATAGCCCATTGCGCCCCGGATGGGGAGGCGCGACGCGACCGCTGCCGGGTGGCTCGTTTTCCCGGTCCGCATGGGTTATTGCTCCCCGGCATGAATTCCGCTCCACGCCCGGCCGTTTCCGTCGTGGCGCCCTGCTACAACGAGCAGGACGCCTTGCCCGAGTTTTTGCGCCGGGTCTGCGCCGTCCTGGACGGGATCGGCGGGACGAGCGAGGTGGTGCTGGTCGACGACGGTTCGCGCGATCGCACATGGGATGTCCTGGCCGAAGCCGCCGCCCGCGACCCGCGCATCGTGGCCGTCCGTCTGATGCGCAACCATGGGCACCAGCTCGCCCTGACGGCCGGGCTGTCGGTCTGCCGGGGCGAGCGCATCCTGATCATCGACGCCGACCTGCAGGATCCGCCCGAGCTGCTGGTCGACATGATGAAGCTGATCGATGAGGGCGCGGACGTGGTCTACGGCCAGCGGCGCCAGCGCGACGGCGAGAGCCTGTTCAAGCGCGCCACGGCGGCGGGCTTCTATCGCCTGATCGGCCGCCTGACCGACGTGCAGATCCCGCCCGACGCCGGCGACTTCCGGCTGATCACGCGGCGCGTCCTGGATCTTCTGCTCGCCATGCCCGAGCGTCATCGCTTCATTCGCGGCATGGTGGCCTGGATCGGCGGCCGGCAGGTTCCACTGCTGTATGACCGGCATGCGCGCGTGGCCGGCGAGAGCAAGTATCCGCTCTCCAAGATGATCCGTTTCGCCGCCGACGCCATCACCTCCTTCTCGGTGGTGCCGCTGATGGCCTCGATGACCATCGGCTGGGTCATGGCGGGGCTGGGATTTGCCTTCTTCCTCTACTCGATCGTCGGCTGGGTGAACGGGCACACGATGCCGGGTTGGACCTCGCTGATGGCCGCCGTTGGCCTGCTGGGCGGGATGCAGTTCCTGATGCTGGGCGTCATCGGCGCCTATCTCGGCCGGCTCTACGACCAGAGCAAGGGACGGCCGCTGTTCATGATCCGCGACATCGTCGGCGGCCAGAAGTGAGCACGCCCGAACCGCAATCGTGGTCGGGCGAGCCGGCGGAGTTCGACGACTACGCCGCCGAATACCAGGGCGGCCTCGACAATCCGATCAAGCGGATGCTGGGCAGTTCGCCCGATCAGTTCATCGCCGTGAAGGCGCGCTGGCTGCTGCGCCGCGAGCCCGGCTTACGGACCGGCGGGTTGTCCATCCTCGACTATGGCTGCGGCGTCGGCAGCCTGATGCGCGTGCTGATCGGGCACGGCGCGAAGGGCTCCTTCACCGGCTGCGACATTTCAACGGGCATGCTGCGCCAGGTCGAGAAGCGCTGGCCGCGCGAACTCGGCGCGCCGCCGGCGCTGGCGCCGCAGCAGGGCGCCAGCACACCCTTCGCCGACGGGCAGTTCGACATCGCCATGATCAGCGCCGTCCTGCACCACGTGCCGATCGGGGACCGGCCGGCGGTCTATGCCGAACTGGGCCGGGTCCTGAAGCCCGGCGGGCGGCTCTACGTCTTCGAGCACAATCCGCGGAATCCGCTGGTGCGGCATGTGATTGCCAATACACCGATCGACCGGAACGCCATCCTGCTCGATGCAAACGAGGTCCGGCACGGACTGCTGGACGCAGCGCGCTACGAACTCGATACCGACTACCTCATGTTCATGCCGCCGGGCATCGCCTTCCTCCGGGGCATCGATCGCTTGCTGACATGGCTGCCGATGGGCGCGCAATATGCCGTCGCGGCCCGCAAAGCGGCCTGAGGAGGGATGGATGGATCGCCAGGTTTTCGAAGCCGAACTGAAGCGTGAAGGCTACGACGAGATCCTCACGGGCAACACGCAGGGACCCAAGCACAACGGTGAGCACAGCCATCCCTACGACGTGAAGGCGATGGTGATCGATGGCGCGATCACGCTGGCATGGGAAGGCAGGACGCAGACTTTCCGTCCCGGCGAGATCTTCACGATGGCTCGCGGCTGCCCGCATACCGAGACGTTCGGTCCCGAAGGCGCCGTGACCCTGGTCGGCCGCAAGCACTAGGTCTTTCCGATTAAAGCCTATCCGCACCCCCTCATCCTGAGGAGCCGCGCTTCGCGCGGCGTCTCGAAGGATGGGCAAAGGACGTGGTGCGCGTGCCCACCCTTCGAGACGCGCTCCTTTGGAGCGCTCCTCATGGTGAGGTCCGTCTATGGAAGCGGATTGATGCTGCCCCAATCGGAAGAATTGCAATGACGAGGACGGCGCCAGCCTGGCAGCTCCTGCTCGCCTTCGCGCTGTCCCTGCTGGTGCTGTGCGGCCTGATCGGGTGGCTGCAGAACGTCCACATCATCAGCGCCAACGGCATGTACAAAAGCATCCAGGCGGAGCCCTGGATCGCCTCGCCGTCGACCGCGCGCCTCGATCAGTCGAACTATCTCTTCTTCCCGCTCTACGGGGTGAGTGCGCGGCTGCTCGATATGCTCGGCATCCTGCGCGGCGTGGCGTGGAAGCAGTTCGCCTATCTCAACGCCTTCTGGGCGAGTATCGGCACGGTCGTCGTCTATGCTTTCGCTCATCGCCTGACCGGCAGCGCGCGCGTCGCCGGGCTCACCTCGGTGTTCCATCTCGGATGCGGCTTCGTCCTGCTGCTGTCGGTGATCAGCGAGGACATCATGCCGGGCTACGTGTTCGTCCTGGGCTCGATGGCGCTGGCCGGACTCTGGTTCGACCGGCCGACATGGCGGCGCATCGCGGTCGTCGGCGCGATCTTCACCCTGGGGTGGCTGATCGAATGGCGCCTGCTGTTTCCGACCTTGCCGGCTTTCGTGCTGGCCCTGCTGATCGCACCGGAGCCGCTGAAGAAGCGCATCGGCCACGTGCTCGTCCTGCTGGCTTCGATCCTGGCCGTATCGGGTATCGTCCAGCTTCTCTGGGAAGGCCATAACGGCGCGATCGGGCTGCACGACATCCTGTGGACCGGGAAGGGGGTGGCCACCGGCTGGGCCGGCATCACCTGGGACAAGGCGTGGATGATGTTGTCGGGCGTCGGCAACTACCTGTTGCTTCTTGGCGGCTTCGTCGATCCGAAGTCGGCGAAGGAGGCGGTGGGGCCGCTGGCGATCTCCGTGCTTCTCCAGTCGGCGATCTTCATCGCGAGCGTCGTGCTGCTTTGGCCACGTCGTCACGAGCCGCGGTTGCGGGCGGTCGCCGTCGTCTTCCTCGGCACGCTGGGAGCCGGGCAGGTCCTGAACTTCTACTCTCAGCCGCAGGACCCGCAGATGCAGGTCAACGTCATGCCGTGGCTTGCCGTGGCCTGGGCGTTGCTGCTCGCGGGTCTGCTGCCGACCCGACGCGGCCTGGCGATCGGATTGGCGGTTCTGTCTTTCGCGCCGCTCGCCTGGAATGTTGCGGCGCTGGCCAAATGGCGCGGCGACGACACGCGCTGGCTCGCGGCGACGGCGGCGCTGGAGAAGCGCTTTCCGCCGGACTCGAGCGTGTTTCTGTACTTCGGCTACGAGCCGATCACGACCTGGAAGTACGCGCTGTGGAGTCGGACCTGGGATTGGGACAATCGCGTCGCGATTCCGCCGGCGCCCTCCGCCGATCCGAAATTTAAGTGGATCGCGGTGAATGCCGGCGCCATTCGTCATCCCGGCTGGACGGCGGCCGAGCACGCCGCGGCGATCAAGCGCGACATCGATCTGGCGCTCGATCGCGGCTATCGCGTGGTCGTCTCCGACATGTGGTCGTGGCCGCCCGAGGTGCTGGCGGCCTACCTTGGAACGGTCGCTGCATCGGGGCGAACCGATGCGATCTACCGGATGCTGCATGACGACTTCCGCGCGACCGAGGCGTTCAGCGATCCGATCGCCGGAACCTATTACGAGTTGCAGCGTCGCTGAACCCAAGCGCGACAATCTCTCCACATTGACGGCACACCCGTCGGCCCGTATATCGGCCGCGGGCCACGCTCCCCCACCGGAGTGCATTTCTTCTGTAAGGGAGAATGACAATGACGAAGCCGTCTCTGCGTCCTGCGCGTCCCGATTTTTCCTCGGGCCCCTGCGCCAAGCGTCCGGGTTGGACACCGGAAGTCCTCAAAGATGCCGCCGTCGGGCGCTCCCATCGATCCAAGATCGGCAAGAAGAAGATCGTCGAAGCGGTCGATCGCACGCGCGCGATCCTGGGCATTCCCGCCGACCATCGCATCGCCATCGTTCCCGCGTCCGACACCGGTGCGGTCGAGATGGCGCTGTGGTCGCTGCTCGGCGCCCGCCCCGTCGACATGCTGACCTGGGAAAGCTTCGGCGAAGGCTGGGTCACCGACGTGGTGAAGCAGCTCAAGCTCAAGGATACCCGCACGCTCAAGGCGCCCTATGGCCAGATCGCCGACCTGAAGGCGGTCGACTGGACGCACGACGTCGTCTTCACCTGGAACGGCACGACCTCCGGCGTGAAAGTCCCGAACGGTGACTGGATCGCCGACGACCGCGAAGGCCTCGCGATCTGCGACGCGACCTCGGCGGTGTTCGCGATGGATCTGCCGTGGGCCAAGCTCGATGTCGTCACCTGGTCCTGGCAGAAGGTCATGGGCGGCGAGGGCGCGCACGGCATGCTCGTCCTGTCGCCGCGCGCCATCCAGCGGCTCGAGAGCTACACCCCGGCCTGGCCGATGCCGAAGATCTTCCGCCTGACCTCGGGCGGCAAGTTCTCCGAGGCCATCTTCAAGGGCGACACGATCAACACGCCCTCGCTGCTCTGCATCGAGGACGCGATCGACGGCCTGAAGTGGGGCGAGGGCGTCGGTGGGCTGAAGGGCCTGATGGCGCGTTCCGAGGGCAATCTCGGTGTGCTCGAAAAGTTCGTCGCGGAGCGTCCGTGGGCAGCCTTCCTGGCGGCCGACAAGGCGATCCGCTCGAATACCTCGGTGTGCCTCGTGATCAAGGCGCCGTGGTTCACTGCGCTGCCGGCCGACAAGCAGGCCGCTGCGGCGAAGAAGATGGGCGATCTGCTCGAAACGGAGAAGGCGGGCTACGACCTCGGCTCCTACCGCGACGCGCCGCCGGGCCTGCGCATCTGGTGCGGCGCGACGGTCGAGAAGGTCGATCTCGAAGCGCTGCTGCCTTGGCTCGACTGGGCCTACGCCGAGATCGAGCGCGAGTTCGGCGCCAAGGCTGCCTGAGCTTTCATTGGAGCGCGCCACTCCAATGGCGCTCAGGAATCATGATTGCGCCACTGGAGTGGCGCGCTCCCCCGACTTGAGGAGTCTCTAGTAATGGCCAAGCCAAAGGTTCTCATTTCCGACGAATTGTCCCCGCGCGCCGTCGAGATCTTCTCGGAGCGCGGCTGCGACGTCGATTTCAAGCCGGGCCTGAAGCCCGCCGAACTGCGTGAGATCGTCGGCAACTACGACGGCCTGGCGATCCGCTCGGCTACCAAGGTGACGGCCGAGGTCCTGGCCGTAGCCAAGAAGCTGAAGGTCGTGGGCCGCGCGGGCATCGGCGTCGACAATGTCGACATCAAGGCCGCCACGTCTCATGGCGTCGTCGTGATGAACACGCCGTTCGGCAATGCCATCACCACCGCCGAGCATGCGATCGCGCTGATGTTCGCCGTCGCCCGCCAGGTGCCGGAAGCCAACACCAGCACGCAGGCCGGCAAGTGGGAGAAGAACAAGTTCATGGGCACCGAGCTCAGCTTCAAGACGCTGGGCCTGATCGGATGCGGCAATATCGGCTCGATCGTCGCGGAGCGCGCCATCGGCCTCAAGATGCGCGTCGTGGCCTACGACCCGTTCCTGAGCGACCAGCGTGCCACCGAGCTTGGCGTTGAGAAGGCAACCCTGGAGCAGGTGCTGGCGCGCGCCGACTTTATCACGGTCCACACGCCGCTCACCGAGCAGACCAAGAACATCCTGTCGCGCGCCAATCTGATGAAGACCAAGAAGGGCGTGCGCATCGTCAACTGCGCGCGCGGCGGTCTGGTCGACGAGCTGGCGGTGCGCGACCTGCTGGTCTCGGGCCACATCGCGGGCGCGGGCTTCGACGTGTTCGTCGAGGAGCCGGCCAAGCAGAACGTGCTGTTCGGCGCGCCGAACCTCGTCTGCACGCCCCATCTCGGCGCCTCGACGGTGGAAGCGCAGGAGAACGTGGCGCTGCAGGTCGCCGAGCAGATGGCCGACTACCTGCTGACCGGCGCCGTCACCAACTCGCTGAACATGCCGAACGTCTCGGCCGAGGATGCGCCGAAGCTGGCGCCGTTCCTCGACCTCGCCGAGAAGCTGGGCTCCTTCGCGGGCCAGCTCACAGACACCGACATCAAGGCCGTCTCGATCGAGTACGAAGGCCAGGTGGCGAAGCTCAACGTCAAGCCGCTGACCCAGGTGGCGCTGATGGGCGTGCTGCGGCCGCAGCTCACGTCGGTGAACATGGTCAACGCACCGGTCATCGCCCGCGAGCGCGGAATCGAGGTGGCGGAGGTCAAGCACGAGCGCGAGACCGACTACAACTCGATGATTCGCCTTTCGGTCACTACAGAGAAGTACACGCGCTCGGTGACGGGCACGCTGTTCGGTGGCAAGTATCCGCGCATCGTCGAGATCAAGGGCATCGAGATCGACGCAGAGTTCGCGCCGCACATGCTCTACATCACCAACGACGACAAGCCGGGCTTCATCGGCCGTCTCGGCACGCTGCTGGGCGAGGGCAAGGTCAACATCGCGACCTTCCATCTGGGCCGCGACAAGCCGGGCGGATCGGCCATTGCCCTGGTCCAGGTCGACCAGCCGATCTCGGCCGAGCTGATGGGCAAGATCAGCGGTATTGAGGGCGTGATGCAGGCCAAGGCGCTGGGCTTCTAGCCCCGCATGTCGTCGGCGCGAAGCAGGGCCTGGCGCACCGTAGCGGGCTTTGTCGTCGCGCCGATGATGCCGGCGCTGATCCTGGCCGCCGTGGTGCTCGCCGCCGGCGGCGATTCGCAGACGCTGGGGTATGCGGCCTTCGCCAGCTACGTCTCATACCCTTTCGCCCTGCTGGTCGGCCTGCCGTCGTTCCTGGTCATGCGTCGCAAGCGCTGGGACGGCTGGCGTGCCTATGCGGTGGCGGGCCTCGTCCTCGGACTCGTTTTCCTGACGCTGTTTGCCGCTCTGGTGGGCGTGGACGGCGAAAAGGCCAACTCCGCCTGGCTGGCCCTGCTGGCCAATCTCGCTTTCCTTCTTCCGTTCGTGGTGGCCTGTGCGCTGGCATCGTCGATGGTCTTCTGGCTGGTGGTCCGGCCGGACCTTCGCTGACCACGGGTCCGTGCCTTCGGCGATTTCATCCGGCCATGAGAAGATGTCCATCGTGGTGCAGCCGACCGTGGCGCTAACGTTCGCGCCCTGAATTGGCGAGGTGTTGCATGGCGCGGGTCAGCGAGATCGAGGACGATGGCGGCGATCCCATCCTGAAGGCCGCCTTCGACAAGCAGCGCGAGATGTTCGGCGGCCTGCTCAATCCGACCAAGGTGATGGCGCATTGCCCGCCGATCCTGCGCGCCGCCGGCATGCTGGGCCAGTCGATCGAGCAGTCGGGACTTCTCCCCAAGGGACTGCCGGCGCTGCTCTATGTGCGCGTCGCCACGATCAACGGCTGCCCGTTTTGAATTGATATCAACTCCAGCCGTGTGCTGGAAACGACGGAAGGCGGGATGGAGAAGCTGGCGGACGTCACGACGTGGCGCGACAGCACGCTCTTCAGCGAGGCCGAGCGGCTGGCGCTCGAATATGCCGAGCGGATCACCTACACGGACCGCAAGGTCGACGACGCGCTCGTCGACCAGCTCAAGCGGCACTACACCGAGGCCCAGATCGTCGAGCTGACGGCGGCCATCGCGATGGAAAACTTCCGTTCCAAGTTCAATCCCGCGCTCGGTATCGAAGCGCAGGGCTTCTGCATGGTGCCGAAACGGGATTAGACTGCCGAAAACAATGAAGCCGGTGGAGACGATGACCGAGACCGTCCGCTACATCGACCGCACGAGGGCCTACTACCGGGCCCTCGGTTATCCGTCGGACTATGTCTGGGCACGCTTCGACGAAGTGCCGTTCGCGCGGCTCTCCAGGCCGCTGTCGCAGTCCAGGATCGGGCTCGTGACCACGGCGAGCCCGCCGGATCTCGGCAATCGCGATTCGGCCGGCAAGCGGCAGGTCTGGTCGGGCCCGGTCTCGCCGGCCCCGGCGACGCTGTTCACCGCCAACGTCGCCTGGGACAAGGAATCGACGCACACCGACGACCGCGCCAGTTTCCTGCCGATCGAGGCCGTTCAGGAGCGGGTGGCGGAAGGCACGGTCGGCGGCCTGGCCGCGCGCTTCCATGGCGTGCCAACGGAATACAGCCAGCGCAAGACGATGGAGATCGACGCGCCGCAGGTCCTCGAGCGGCTGCGTGCCGACGGCGCCGATGTGGCGCTGCTCAGTCCGCTTTGACCCGTCTGCCACCAAACCGTGAGTTTGGTCGCCCGGCATCTCGAGGCCAGCGGCATCCCGACCGTGATCGTCGGCTCCGCCCTCGACATCGTCGAATATTGCGGCGTACCGCGTTTCCTGTTCACTGATTTCCCACTAGGCAATCCCTGCGGCCCGCCGTGGCGGCCGGACCTGCAGCGCGCGATCGCCGGGCAGGCGCTCGATCTTCTCGGGAACGCCCAGGCACCGCGCACCACGCGGCGCTCCGATGTCGCCTGGCCGTCGGACGACGACTGGCGGCCACGCTACGGGCGCGTGAAGCCGGAAGAGATCGAGCGCCTCAGGAAGCTGGGCGAGGACAGGCGCGAGCGACAGGCCGAGTCGAAGAAGCCCGGATAGGGCGGCTCTGCGCTCCCGGCGCTACTCCATTTGCACGTTGAGTTCGCGCAGCTTCTTGGCCCAGAAGGCATGTTCTTCGCCGACGAACTTGGCGAACTGGGCGCGGGTCCGATTCGGCGGCATTTCCAGCCCGTCGCGGGCAAGCGCCTCCTCGTACTTCGGGTTCTTCATCCCTTCCTTGGTCGCCTTCTCGATCTTGTCGAGGATATCGGGCGGGGTCTTGGCCGGAGCGAACAGGCCCTGCCAGCTGGTGACGACGACGTCGATCCCCTGTTCCTTCAGGGTCGGCACGTCCGGCATCGAGCTCACCCGCTTGTCGCCGGTCACCGCCAGCGCCTTGAGGTTGCCGCCCTTCACTTGGGAGACTGCCGGCGGCAGCGACGAGAAGTTCATGGTGATCTGGCCGCTGATCACGTCGGCGACGGCCGGGCCGGTGCCCTTGTAGGGGACGTGGGTCAGCTTGACGCCGGCGGCTTCCGCGAACAGCGCGCCGGCCAGGTGATTGTTGCCGCCCACGCCCGACGACGAGTAGGTGAGCTTCTCTGGATCCTTCTTGGCCAGCGCCACCAGTTCGGCCGCGTTCTTGACCGGAACCTTGTTCCCGACCACCAGCACGTACTGGTAGTCCGTGATCTGGCAGATCGGCGCCAGGGCGGCGAGCGTATCGATCATGCCCTTCTGGACATGCGGGTTGATGATCACGTTCGTGCCGACGGCGACGAAGAGGGTCTGGCCGTCGGGCTTGGCGTTCGCGACGGCGCGCAGGCCGATCGAGCCGGCAGCGCCGCCCTTGTTCTCGATGATGATCTGCTGGCCGATGACCGGCGTCATGACGTGCGCCAGCTCGCGGGCGTTGATGTCCGTGCTGCCGCCCGCGGCATAGCCCACGACGAAGGTGACCGGACCGGCCGGCCAGTTGGCCTGGGCGCGCACGGCCGATGGCAGCAACAGGGACGAGCCGCCAAGGGCGAGGGCATGACGTCGGGTGATTGGGAACATGTTCTTCCTCCTATGCCGCGCGCGGTTATCCGCGTCGCGCAACCTCAGTTTGCCAAAGACCTTGAAGCCAATCCCGCCCGGCAGCAAGCGGGGCTAGTTCTTCCCCGCGACGTACTTGCCCGCGCCATCGCCCGCCAGCTTGCCGAGCACTGCGCCGGAGACGAGGCCCGTGCCGCCCGGGTAGTTGTGATAGAACAGGCCGCCCACCAGCTCGCCGGCCGCGAACAGGCCCGGGATGGCGTGGCCATCGGTGTTCTCGACCTCGCCCTCGTTGCTGATCTTAAGGCCGCCGAAGGTGAAGGTGAGGCCGCAGGTCACGGCATAGGCCTCGAACGGAGCCTGGTCGATCGTGTTGGCCCAGTTGCTCTTCGGCACGGCGAGGCCGCGCGTGCCGCGGCCGTCCTTGATCGCCGGGTTGAACGTCACGTCGGTCATGACCGCGGCGTTCCATTCCTTGATGGTCTTGAGGAACTGCTCCTGGTTGACGCCCTCGAGCTTGGTCGCCAGCTCCTCGATCGTGTCGGCGCGGACCTTGGTCATGCGCTTGATGCGGTATTCGTCGCGCAGCTTGTCGAGCACCTTCGAATCGAAGATCTGCCAGGCAAACTGCTGCGGCTGCGCCAGGATCACCGCGCCGTATTTGGCGTAGGTGTAGTTGCGGAAGTCCGCGCCCTCGTCGACGAAGCGCAGGCCGTTGGCGTTCACCATGATGCCGAGCGGGTAGGAGTGCTTCTGGAAATTGTCGCCGACATCGAGGTCGCCGAACTCCGGCGCGTTCATGTCCCAGCCGACCGCATGGCCGCCCGACCAGTTGCCGTGCGGCTTGGCGCCGATCGCCAGCGCCATGTTGATGCCGGCGCCGGTGTTGAAGCGGGTGCCGCGCACCTTGGCGAGATCCCAGGTCGGGCCGAGGTAGCGCGTGCGCATCTCGGCGTTGCTCTCGAAGCCGCCGCAGGCCAGCACGACGGCCTTGGCGCCGATCCGCACCTTGCGGCCCTTGTGGCGGGCGATGACGCCGCGCACGACGCCGTCTTCCTCGATCAGCGACACCGCCGCCGTCTCGTAGTGGATGGGGATGCCGGCCTTCACCGCCGCCTTGTGCTCCAGGTCGACGAGGCCCGGCCCGCCGCCCCAGGCCTCGACCGCGAGGCCGCCCCAGAACTTGTACTTGCCGTTCACCTTGAAGGCCTGGCGCCCGTAGGAGGGCTGGAAGCGCACGCCCTTGGAGCGCATCCACTTCATGGTCTCGAAACTGCGGCCGATCAGGATGTCGGTCAGCTCGGGGTCGCAGCGGTAGTTGGTGACCCGGCCCATGTCGTCGAGATACTCGTCGGCCGAGTAGCTGCCGAAATCGACGTCGCGCTTCTCGTCCTCTGTCAGGTCGTAGAGCTGGACCAGGTCGTCGACGCCGTGGAACACCACGCGCATGGCGCCGGCCGTGTAGGTGCTGTTGCCGCCGCGCTCGGCCTCCGGGGCCGCTTCAAGCATGGCGACCGACGCGCCCGTCTCGCGCGCCGCCAGAGCCGCACAGGCTGCCGCGTTTCCGGCACCCACAACCAGTACATCGACCTGAAAATCGTCCACGCCTCGCTCCTCACCTGACCTGGACCTCACCCTGAGGAGCGGCCCGGAAGGGCCGCGTCTCGAAGGGTGGGCAACAAGCGACGTGCTTGTTCCCATGCTTCGAGACGCTCGCTGCGCTCGCTCCTCAGCATGAGGTCATTTGTGTCCCTATAGCGCGTTTTACCCGCGCCCGAACTGCTCTAGAATAGGCGCAATGGGTGATCGTTTCGACCGTCTTGCGACCCGGCATGCAAATGTCGAGGTCCTGCTACGCCGTCCCGGCATCGGGCACAATAACGGGCCGACTTTCGACATGTCCTGGGGGGCCTGGGTCTGGCGCCGCGCCGCCGCCAAGGCCTGGAAGACGCCCAGCCCGGAAATCGCGAAAATGCGTATCCGGCGGGCCGACCGGCTGGGGATCACCTACAAGGAACTGACCGCAGCGCTGATGAACACCGGTGCCAATCTGGGTGCCGCGGTGATGCCGCTGTCGCTGGCTGCGCGGGTGCGCCGCGGACCCAACCGGGAGATCATCGTCGAAGCCCGCAATTCGGTGGCCGCTCTCGTGGCGAAGTTCGGTGGCCGGCTTTTTCTGCTGGGCGATATCGATGCCGTGCCGGCGCTCACGGAGGAGGAGCGCGCCCAGTTCCTGTCGACGCTCAACCGCGCCTTCGACGGCAAGGTCGAGGCGGTTGGCTGGGGGCATGATGGCAAGGCGATCCGCGCGATGCTCAAGGCGAATGCCGTTCCGCATCAGGAGGCGTTCCTGGTCGGCGCCGGCGTGGGCCATCAGGTGCTGGGTGAGGCTGCCGGCCTGCCCTTCACCAAGGATATCGACGGCTGGTTCGCCTGACGGCGCATGTACCAGCCGCGCACGGCAGGCTACTCCAGCCAGGATCCGCTGAAGCGATGGGCGCTGCCTGATCGTGTGTTCTTCGCCTGTGGCGCCTGCCACATCCTGGCGCACGCCTTCCTCGAACGATTCGGCCGGCCAGATCATGAGGTCGTATGGATCAAGCCGGCGGCGCCGTATCGCATTGGCAATCATATCGTCGTTGCGACACAGAGCTGGGTGTTCGACTTCCACGGCTATTCGCGGCGAGACACTTTCCTTGCCCATGCCTGGAAGCGCGGCCGTCGCCTCTGGCCGGGCTGGGACGCAACGCTGGTGACCTTGCCGCGTGACGTCCTGGTCTCCGAGGCGCGGTCGCGACAGTTCGATGGCTTGTGGCTGCGTGAACCGCGGCAATTCCTGCACGACGCCTTGCCACGGGCGCGGAATTACCTCGATCGCTTTCCTGCGCCGACGCCGGTTGTGGGGTAAAGAGGGAGCATGACCTCATCGTTTGAACCGCCTCTCAAGGGCGTCCGCGTCGTCGAACTCACCCACACCATCCTCGGACCGTCCTGCGGCATGATCCTGGCCGACCTTGGTGCCGAGGTGATCAAGGTCGAACCGGTCGACGGCGACCGCACGCGCAAGCTGCGCGGCTTCGGCGCCGGCTTCTTCGGCTACTTCAACCGCAACAAGAAGAGCCTGGCGCTCGATGCCGATTCACCCGAGGGCCGCAAGGTGCTGGTGAAGCTGCTCAAGAAGGCCGACGTGCTGATCGAGAACTTCGCGCCGGGCTCGATGGCCAAGCGAAAGTTAGGTCCGGCGGACCTCGAGAAGATCAATCCGCGCCTCGTTTACTGCGCGCTGAAGGGCTTCCTGCCCGGGCCCTACGAGAAGCGGCCGGCGCTCGACGAGGTCGTGCAGATGATGGGCGGGCTGGCCTACATGACCGGCCCCAGCGGGAGGCCGCTGCGCGCCGGCACCTCGGTGATCGACATCGTGGGCGGCATGTTCGGCGCCTTCGGGACGGTGCTGGCGCTGAAGCAGCGCGATCGGACGGGGAAGGGCGGTCTGGTCGAGAGCGCGCTGTTCGAATCCGTCGTCTTCCTGATGGGCCAGCATCTCGCCATCACCGCGATCAACGGTGCGGCGCCGCCGCCGATGCCCGAGCGCGTGAGTTCGTGGGCGGTCTACGAGATCTTCAACACCGCCGACGACCTGCAAGTCTTCATCGGCATCACCAGCGACGGCCAGTGGAAGCGCTTCTGCGAGTTCTTCAAGCAGCCGGAACTGGCGGCCGACCCGAAGCTCGCGACCAACAACCTGCGCATCGAGGCGCGGCCGTGGCTGGTGCCGAAGGTCGCCAGCGTGTTCGAGGCCTACACCAAGGAGGCGCTCGAGAGCATGTGCCTGGAGGCCGACATCTCCTTCGCGCCGGTCGCGCGGCCGCAGGACCTGTTCGAGCATCCGCATCTGCTGGCCAACGGGTCCCTGGCGCCGACCACCCTGCCGGGCGGCGTTCAGACCCGCCTGCCGCTGCTGCCCTTCCAGATGATGGGCTGGCGGCCGCCGCTTTCTTCGAACCCGCCCGAGATCGGCCAGCACAATGACGAGGTGCTGGCGGAGATCGGCTACGACGCGGCGGGCATCGACGGGCTCAAGTCGGCCGGGTTGCTCGGACCGAAATAGCCCATGACCGCACGGCCTCTAAGCCGGGGCGAAGTCGTCGATCAGTTGCGCGCGCTGGGCGTCCGGCCGGGCGGCGTTTTGCTGGTGCACACCTCCTTTCGAGCTGTGCGGCCGATCGAGGGAGGTCCCCTCGGCCTCATCGATGCGCTGCGTTCGGCGCTTGGCTCCGAGGGCACCCTGGTCATGCCCTCCTGGACCGGTGACGACGAGGTGCCGTTCGATCCTGCATCGACGCCCGCCGCCGACGATCTCGGCGCGACGGCCGATCTGTTCTGGCGCCAGCCTCGCGTCGTGCGCTCCGATCATCTGCAGGCTTTCGCCGCGATCGGTCCGCTTGCGGAGTCGATCGTGAAGACGCCGTTGCCTCTGCCGCCACACGTTCCGGATAGTCCGGTGGGCAGGGTGCATGATCTCGATGGCCAGGTGCTCTTGCTGGGCGTCGGCCACGACGCCGACACCTCGCTCCACCTCGCCGAACTCATCGCGGAGGTGCCTTACGGCATCCCGCGGCACTGCATGGTGATGCAGGACGGCAAGCGCGTCCGGGTCGACTATATCGAGAACGATCACTGTTGCCGGCGCTTCGCCCTGGCCGACGAATGGCTCCGGGCGAGGGGGTTGCAGGCGGAAGGGCCGATCGGTCATGGCAGGGCGCGGCTGGCTCGGGCGCGGGACATCGTCGGTCTCGCGGTCGATGCGCTCCGGCGTCAGCCCACAATCTTCCTGCACGAGCCCGGGGAAGGCTGTGCCGATTGCGACGAGGCGCGTTCCGGCTGAGCCTCCGTCAGATTCGTCCGACGTCTTCCAGTGATCGCACGATGTGGTCGTGCAGGCGGCGGGCCGGGGCGCCCAGGCCGCGCGCGGCGAGGAGGGCGATCTCGGTATCGTGCAGGTCGGGCAGCATCGAGCGCCGTTCCATCACGGCGAGTCCGGAGGGCACCATGTCCTTCGGCAGCACCGTAACACCGAGACCGGCCTTCACGGCGGCGTGCTGGCCGGCCAGCGAGGCGCAGCTATATGCAACCCGCCAGCGCCGACGCGCGCGATTCAGGCTGTCGGTGGCGCGCTTGCGGTAGACGCAGGGCGGCGGCGAAACGACAAGGGGCAGGGGGCCTTCCTCGGGCAGGGCGAGTTGGCCCGCGGCGACCCATACCAGCGGCTCGCGCCAGACGCGGACGCCCCGGTTGGAGCGTTCGGGCTCGCGCTTGACCAGCACGAGGTCGAAGGCGCCTTCCCGGAAGCGCTCGACGAGAGTGAGCGTGAGGTCGCACGTCACCTCGAGCTGCACGGCGGGATAGGCCTGGGCGAAACGTGCCAGGACCTGCGGCAGGTAACTGGTCGCAAAATCCTCCGGCGTTCCCAGGCGCACGATCCCGGCAAGCGCGGGCTGCGACAGGCTGGCGACCAGCCGGTCGTTCAATTCGAGCATCTGGCGGGCATGCGGCAGCAGGGCGTCGCCTTCGGCCGTCAGGCGGACGTGCCGCGTCGCGCGATCCAGCAGGCGCTTGCCCAGCCCGTCCTCCAGTCGCTTGATCTGAAGGCTCAGGGTCGACTGGCGGCGCAACAGCGTCCCGGCGGCGCGCGTGAAGCTGCCGAGATCGGCCACCGTCACGAAGGCGCGCAGCAGATCGACGTCGAGGTTGTGCAGCGGAGCCATGATTTATCAATTTCCCTGAATAATCGGCCGCCAACTATCAATTTCCCGGGAAAGGCGCCACCGCCTAATGGAGGGCACCGAAAACGCCGAGGCTCCCATGTCCTTCTTCGATCTCGCCGGCCAGAACATCCTCTCGCCGATGGTGCTGTTCTTCGTCCTCGGTACAGCCCTCAGCCTCGCCCGCTCGGACCTCTCCATTCCGGGCTCGGTGGCGAAGCTGCTGTCGCTTTATCTGATGATGTCGATCGGCTTCCGCGGGGGTGTCGAGGTCGCCCATCATGGGCTCTCCGCGACGCTTGCCGCGTCGCTTGCGGCGGGCGTGATGCTTTCCTTCGCCATCCCGTTCGTTGCCTTCGGGTTGCTGCGGCTCGCCACAGGGCTTTCGGTTCCCGATGCGGCATCGGTGGCCGCGCACTACGGCTCGATCTCCGCCGTTACGCTGGTTGCCGTCACCAGCGCCCTCGGCCAACTCGGCATCCCGTTCGAGGGCTACATGATCGCCGTCGCCGCGGCGATGGAAACGCCGGCGATCCTGAGCGCGCTCTTCCTCGCGCGGGGCGGACAGGCGCGGGGGCGGGGGAGCGAACTGGCCCGCGAGATCCTGCTGAACGGTGCCGTCGTCATGCTGCTCGGCTCGTTCCTGATCGGCATTCTGACCGGCGATCGCGGGCAGGCTCTGCTCAAGCCCTTCCTGGTCGATGCCTTCCCCGGCTTCCTGTGCCTGTTCCTGCTCGACATGGGGCTGGTGGCCGGCCGGGGGCTGCGAGACGAACGGCGGTTGCTCTCGCTTCGGCTGGTGGCGTTCGCTGTCGTCATGCCGCTGATCGGCGGAACGTGCGCGGCGCTTCTGGCGCCGTGGATCGGACTGTCCACCGGAGGCATCGCGGTGTTCATCACCCTCGCGGCCTCGGCCTCGTACATTGCGGTGCCCGCCGCGATGCGGCTCGCGTTGCCGCAGGCCAATGCAGCCATCCCGTTGACGCTGTCGCTGGGGGTGACGTTCCCCTTCAACCTGTTGCTGGGCATCCCCCTCTACATAGCCATTGCCCGGTGGACCGGTGGGTAACCGGACGTGGGAACGTAACTAGAACTTGTGTCAAGAACATTAGTTCTTTCAGAGGGTTATTTGTTCCATTGCCGAATGGAACAAAATGGGTACATTGGCGCTCTCGGACGTTCGAACCCGCTGCGGACTTATCCGCATTGCCGCTCCTGACAGGGGCATGGGAAGAAGGAGAAAGCCAATGTCGGCGATGCTCAAGGTGGTCGAAAAAGAAGGCATGGAAAGCAAGAACAAGGCGCTGGACGCCGCTCTCGCCCAGATCGAGCGCGCCTTCGGCAAGGGCTCCATCATGAAGCTGGGCCAGCGCGAGGCGCTGGAGATCGAGGCGATCTCGACCGGCTCGCTGGGCCTCGATATCGCGCTGGGCATCGGCGGCCTGCCCAAGGGCCGCATCATCGAAATCTACGGACCGGAAAGCTCGGGCAAGACGACGCTTGCGCTGCACGTCATCGCCGAGGCGCAGAAGAAGAACGGTTCCTGCGCCTTCGTCGACGCCGAGCATGCGCTCGATCCGGGCTATGCCAAGAAGCTGGGCGTCGACATCGGCAACCTGCTGATCTCGCAGCCCGACGCCGGCGAGCAGGCGCTCGAAATCGCCGACACGCTGGTGCGCTCCGGCGCCATCGACGTGCTGGTGATCGACTCGGTCGCCGCCCTCGTGCCGCGCGCCGAACTCGAAGGCGAGATGGGCGATTCGCTGCCGGGCCTGCACGCCCGCCTGATGAGCCAGGCGCTGCGCAAGCTCACCGCCTCGATCTCCAAGTCGAACACGCTGGTGATCTTCATCAACCAGATCCGCATGAAGATCGGCGTCATGTTCGGCAGCCCCGAGACGACGACGGGCGGCAATGCGCTGAAGTTCTACGCCTCGGTCCGTCTCGACATTCGCCGTGTCGGCGCGCTCAAGGACAAGGACGAGGTCGTCGGCAACGCCACGCGCGTCAAGGTCGTGAAGAACAAGGTGGCGCCGCCGTTCAAGGTCGTCGAGTTCGACATCATGTACGGCGAGGGCGTTTCCAAGAGCGGCGAGCTGATCGACCTCGGCGAGAAGGCGGGCGTCGTCGAGAAATCGGGCTCCTGGTACTCCTATGACGGCACCCGCATCGGCCAGGGCCGCGAGAACGCCAAGAATTACCTCAAGGAGCACCCCGAGGTCGCCAACGCGATCGAGAACAAGGTGCGCGCCAACGCCGGCATCCTCGCCAATGCCTTGATGGAAGGCGGTAAGGAAGACGACGAGGACGACGAATAGGGAACCCCGATCCCCTGTCTCCGGGTCCCTAAGGGCGGTACCGCATCCCACGCGCGGTACCGCCCATTTTCTTATGCGCAAAGCGCATAAGAAAATGGGCGGTGGCGGGCGGCAGCGCCTTCATAGGCGCGAGAGCCCGCTCGGTTCAGAATGGGTACGAACGCTGACCAAGGGTCCCTCACTTCTTCGTCCGGGATGACAATTTTGCTGGGATTGGCGCAGTGCGCCCATCCCTAAATCGGTGTCATCCCGAGCGTGAGCGAGGGACCTTTCGCCTATGTCGGATGCCCACCCTCAGCCTTTCCGCGACATCCCCTTCAGGAACTTCTGGATCCACTCCGGCCCCGTGCGCCGCGCGCCGGCCTTGGGCCGCGTCTTAGCCCAATCCATCAGCAGCGCCAGCGGGAACCAGTCCTCGCGCTCGTCCTGCAGCCCGCGTGCCGCCAGCGAGACCTTGGGCACGGGCACCGGCGTCACGCCTTCCTGCGCGGGCCCGGCGCAGAGTTCGGCCGGCGAGGTGACGAGATACTCCCGGCAGACCAGCGGCCGGTCCGGATGGATCGAGCAGCTCTCCTCCTCGAGGAAGGGGCAGGGGATGCCCAGCGCGAAATAGCCGGTCGACAATTCCCGGTCGGACCGGCCCTTGCGCTCCTTGAGGTCGGCGGCGGCCAGCGCGGCCCCGGCCGCCGCGAAGCGGGCCTCCAGCGTGGTGCGCCGGTCGGCCGGCAGGCTGGCCACGGTCACCATCAGCCGTTCAGCCTCCGTGCGCGAGATCGGCACGAGCTGGCGGCAGCAGGCGCCGCACCCCTTGCGGCAGGAAATCGCCTTGCCGGCCTCGGCCGCCGTGACGACGGCGTTCACCAGCCCCTGCAGGGCCGGGACGACGTCCGCGGCGGCCACCGGACCGGTCGGTACGGTGATCGGATGAGCGATCCTGAGGTCGCCCACGGTGAGGCGAAGAGTGGCGGTAGAATGGGCCTCGGCGGCCATTTCCCCTGGGTTCCCTGTTCTGGACTTGGCGGGCTGGCGCACGCTACAAGGCCGGCATGCAAAGCGTCAGCGAAATCCGTCGTACCTTCCTAGAGTACTTCCGCAAGAACGGCCACGAAGTCGTCGAGTCGAGCCCTCTGGTGCCGCGCAACGACCCGACGCTGATGTTCACGAACGCCGGCATGGTCCAGTTCAAGAACGTCTTCACCGGCCTGGAAACGCGCTCCTACTCGCGGGCGGCGACCTCGCAGAAGTGCGTCCGTGCCGGCGGCAAGCACAACGACCTCGAGAACGTGGGCTACACGGCCCGCCACCACACCTTCTTCGAGATGCTGGGCAACTTCTCGTTCGGCGACTACTTCAAGGAACATGCGATCGAGCTGGCCTGGAATCTCCTGACCAAGGACTACGGCCTGCCCAAAGAGAAGCTGCTGGTCACGGTGTATCACACCGACGACGAGGCGGCCGGCCACTGGAAGAAGATCGCGGGCCTCTCCGACGACAAGATCATCCGCATCCCGACCTCGGACAATTTCTGGGCGATGGGCGACACCGGCCCCTGCGGCCCGTGCTCGGAGATCTTCTACGACCACGGTGAGGGCATCCCCGGCGGGCCGCCGGGCAGTGCGGATCAGGACGGCGACCGGTTCATCGAGATCTGGAACCTGGTCTTCATGCAGTTCGAGCAGGTGACCAAGGAAGAGCGCATCGCGCTGCCCAAGCCCTCGATCGACACCGGCATGGGTCTGGAGCGGCTCGCGACCGTCCTGCAGCACAAGCACAACAACTACGACATCGACCTGTTCCGGGCGCTGATCGAGGCCGCGGCGCACGAGATCAACGTCGATCCCGACGGCACGCAGAGCGCGTCGCTCAAGGTCATCGCGGACCACCTGCGCGCGACGTCGTTCCTGATCGCCGACGGCGTGCTGCCCTCGAATGAGGGTCGTGGCTACGTTCTGCGCCGCATCATGCGCCGCGCGATGCGTCACGCCCACATCCTGGGCGCGCAGGACCCGGTGATCTTCAAGCTGGTGCCGACGCTGGTGCACGAGATGGGCGACGCCTATCCCGAACTGTCGCGTGCCCAGCCGCTGATCACCGAGACGCTGAAGCTCGAGGAGACGCGCTTCAAGAAGACGCTGGGCACCGGCCTGAAGCTGCTCGAGGACGAGACCAGGGATCTGGGCGCCGGCGGCACGCTGAAGGGTGAGGTCGCGTTCAAGCTCTACGACACCTACGGCTTCCCGCTCGACCTCACGCAGGACGTGCTGCGCGCGCGCGACATCAAGGTCGACACGGCGGGCTTCGAGACCTCGATGGACGAGCAGCGTGCCAAGGCACGCGCGGCCTGGTCCGGCTCGGGCGAGACCGCCGACCAGGCGATCTGGTTCGACGTGCGCCAGAAGGCCGGCGCCACCGAGTTCCTGGGCTACGACACCGAGCGCGCCGAGGGCCAGATCAGGGCGATCCTGCTCGACGGCAAGGAAGTCTCGTCGCTGAAGGCCGGCCAGACCGGCTGGATCGTGACCAACCAGACGCCGTTCTACGCCGAGTCCGGCGGCCAGCAGGGCGACGCCGGCAGGCTCGTGAGCGGCGCCAACGAGGCCGAGGTGACCGACGTCCAGAAGATGCTGGGCGACCTGCATGCGCATCATGCGAAGGTCGGGAAGGGCGAGCTGAAGGTCGGCGACGACCTGGTCATGACCATCGACCCGATCCGTCGTGCCCAGCTGCGCGCGCATCATTCGGCGACCCATCTGCTGCACGAGGCGCTGCGACGCCATCTCGGCAACCATGTCACCCAGAAGGGCTCGCTGGTCGCGCCCGACCGCCTGCGCTTCGACATCAGCCACACCAAGGCGGTGTCGGCCGAGGAACTGCGCAAGATCGAGGACGAGGTGAACGATCGCATCCGCCACAATTCGGCGGTCGAGACGCGCCTCATGACTCCCGACGAGGCGATTGCGGCCGGCGCGATGGCGCTGTTCGGCGAGAAGTACGGCGACGAGGTGCGCGTGCTCTCGATGGGCGGCGATGCCAGTGTCCCGGGTGGCGAGAAATATTCGGTCGAACTGTGCGGTGGCACGCATGCGCGCCGCACCGGCGACATCGGCCTGTTCAAGATCGTGGGCGAGGGCGCGGTGGCGGCGGGTGTCCGCCGCATCGAGGCGCTGGCGGGCCACGCGGCCGAGGCGCATGTCCGTCGTCAGGCCGATCTTCTCGTGGAGGCGGCATCGGCTCTGAAGGTGCGGCCCGAGGATCTGCCGGCCCGTCTGGCGGCGCTGATCGACGGCCAGAAGAAGATCGAGCGCGAATTGTCGGACGCCCGCAAGGCGCTGGCGCTGGCCGGAGGCGGCTCGGGCGGCGGTTCCGCGGCCGACGAGGTGCGCGACGTCGGCGGCGTGAAGCTGATCGGCCGGGTTCTGAACGGCGTGCCGGGCAAGGACCTCAAGGGTATGGCCGACGAGTTCAAGAAGAAGCTGGGCTCGGGCGTCGTTGCGTTGATCGGCGTCGAGGACGGCAAGGCTTCGGCGGTCGTTGGCGTCACCGAAGATCTGGCGAAGACCCACAGCGCGGTCGAACTCGTGAAGGCGGGTGTCGCGGCGCTGGGCGGCAAGGGCGGTGGCGGCCGGCCCGACATGGCGCAGGGCGGCGGTCCCGACGGCTCCAAGGCGCCTGACGCGCTGAAGGCCATCGAGACGGCGCTGGCGGGCGGCAGATGAAGACGGCCATCGCCCTCGTGATCGCGGCGGCGGCGATGTCGGCCTGCGCGCCCAAGGATTTCACCAAGGATGGCGCGACGGCCGAGCAGTTCAGCCGCGACGAATCGTTGTGCCGCAGCCAGGTGCGGGCCCAGTCGCAACAGGAGCGCAACATCGACGATCAGCGTCGCGCCACCTTCGCGGCCGAGCGCGAGCGCTACGGTCAGCAGGGCCTCTACACCGACATGGCCAACCAGGGCTACAAGTTCAACTTCGAGCGCTCGATGGCCAGCTGCATGGAAGCGCGGGGCTGGGCGCCCAAGCAGAACGGGCCCATTCCGATGCCGAAGCTGACCTGGTGAGTTTCGCGTGCTCAAGGTCGTCCTTCTCTATCTGGCCTGCGGGGCGGCGACCTTTCCGCTGACGCTGACGGCGGTGCGCGCGGCCGTTTCCGTCGCGGCTCCGGCGCGGGCGACGCCGGCTTTCCATCGGCGGCTCGACAGCGCCATGAGCTGGTCGATCACCGCCTGGATCCTGGGCGTCTTCGTCTTCTACTGGTCGGCGGTGCTGATCGAGCGGCAGAAGCCCTGCAACGACCAGCGCACAAACCAGCTCACGACCGAGTGCAAGATCGCGCTGGGCGCCATCCGCTAGAGCGGGGTCCGTGATGTACATCGATCGGGTTATGCTCTCCCTCGTCGCGGCGGCAACGCTCGCGGGATGCGAGACGCGCGCGGAGCGCGAAGCTGTCTTCGACAATCAGTTGCGTGCGATGTCCGGAGCCTCGGAGGCAGGGCTGCTCGGCAGCATGGGCCGCATTCCGGACAACACGTACCAGCTGGAGGACGGCAACAGGATCCTCCAATGGAAATGGGACACGTCCTACATCGATCCGGGCATGCTGCCGATGTACCAGCGCTTCGGCGGCTGGGGCTGGGGATGGGGCGGCGGTCTGTGGATCCCGATGGGAGGCTTCCCGCCCACGCTGGTGCGCCAGGGCTGCATCGTGGAGTGGACGATGGTCGCCGGATCGGCGCAGGGCTATCGCTGGCAGGGAGCGGGCTGCCAGAAGGTCACTCCGTAAAGACAGCGGCCGGCCGCGAGCAGCCGGCCGCTGCGCAATCGAACCGCGGACGCCTACCAGTAGCTCGGCGCGTTGTAGTACTTGTCGACCTGACGGCCGTAGTCCGGCGTCCAGCTGAAATTGTCCGAATCGTCGAAGGTCGGCGCACCCTCCAGGACCTTCTTGTCGAGGGCCACGACGTAGCCGCCTTGACGCTCGTCGTATTTCAGCGTCGACCAGGGCAGAGGATGGTGCTTCTCGCCGATTCCGAGGAAGCCGCCGAACGACATGACGGCATAGATGGCGCGTCCGCTGACCTTGTCGATCATGATGTCCGCGACGGTGCCGAGTTTGTCGCCCTGCAGGTTGTAGACGTCGGTACCGTTCACCCGCTCGGCCGCGATCAGGTTCCTCGGCGTGATGGACAGGTCGGTCATCGTTCTCTCCGTTCGTTGTTAGGGGATGCCTCACGAACGCGAGGCTCGCCCGACCCGTTGCCGCCGATTGGAGAAAAGAGAGACCGACGACCGCTATTCCGCCGTCTTGCGCAGTCGTTCGCCGACCGCAGCAATCATCGCTTCGTAGGAGGAAACGTCGCTGGCGCTACCGGCGCGGGGCAGGGCCCGATAGCGCTGGCGGCCGACTTCGGTGAGGCGCGGAACACCGGCATCGATCTCGACGAGGGACAGCGACGTCAGGCGCGTGAGGTCGCGTGGCGCAAGATCCTTCATCGGAGAAATGCCGAGCGCGACGCGGCGCAGGGTCACTTCTTCGTTCGGACTGAGTGGAGCGTCCAGACTGCGTGACATCGTCTTTCCCTGGATGCCACTAGACGCGCTTTCACGTCCCATCGGCAAGATCAACAGGCCGCATCCGTGGTGCGGTAAGCTCCTGGGCTGTTCGTCGTCGAACCTACTGATGATTTCTATCCGTGGTCTGTGACAATCCTGCGATCAGACCGATTGCTCTCCGTGGTGTGCGCATGGTTTGTTGCACCTGGGTTGAAATATTGGTCAGTACACGCTACCGAGAAGAAGTGGGTGTGCTTTTGGGGAGAGAGGCATGGACAATGAAGCGGATGAAAAGCGCCTTCTCCAGAGACGCCGGATCTATCTTGAAGACCGGGTGCCGGATGTCCTCGCCGAGATCGAACGCTTCGAGGTGGAAGCCATTGCGCTCAAGGATACATTGTCGCGCAACCCCACGGGGGAACTCCTCACCAGGTCGCAGCGCCGTCTCAACTACGTCCGCCAGCGGCTTGCGATATTGAACGCCGAGCGCGTGGATTCCAACGCCGAGCGCAACGCGATCATCAAGCAGCTCCGCGAGATGGCCGAGAGCAGATCTTAATCGGGAGCCTCAGGCTCTGGTGTGAGCGTGAAATACCTTGCTGTCGATGACCCAGCCGTTCTCCCGCCGCATCATCACGAAGAAATCCGTATAGCGCGTACCGCGCCAATCGAGCGCTTCCAGCCGCGCCATCGCCGCCCCACCTGCCGGATCGATCGACACGATGTGCACCTGCAACCCGGGGGCCGGGCCGCCTTCGGCAACGGCGTCGCAGAACTCGTCGAGGCTCCAGGTCACGGGCCTGCCCCCATAACTGCCGCTCACGCGGGCGCCCTCGGCAAAGGCCGAACGCAGCAGGGCGATGTCGCCGGTTCGGGCGCCGTCAACATAACGCTGGAGCGTCTGCGCGATCGCGCCGGTGACGGCAAAGCTCTCGATCTCGTCGTGTTGGATCATGCGGGCCTCCTGTGATGGGGGGCTACAATCGGCCGATGCAGGCCAGCATGTCCTTGCTTTCATGCTCTGAACTTCGGCATTCATTGGCAGGATATTGCAAGAATAGCAGGCAAGGAGCCTGAGCATGCCAAACGACGCTCTCGACGCCATCGACCGGCGGATCCTGGCGGCGCTGCAGGCCGATGGACGCCTCAGCAACGTCGACCTTGCGGAGAAGATCGGCCTGTCGCCATCGCCCTGCCTGCGCCGGGTCAACCGGCTGGAGCGCGAGGGCTATGTCGAAGGCTATCGCGCCATGCTAGGGCGCAAGCGGATCGGGCTTGGCCTCACCGTGTTCGTGGGCGTGAAGATCGACGGCCATGCCGACGATCGCGCCACGACATTCGAGGACGAAGCGGTCTCGTTCCCCGAAGTCATCGCCTGCCACATGATCGCGGGCGATGCCGACTATCTCCTCGAAGTGACCGTGCCCGACCTCGACGCCTATCAGCGCTTCCTGGTGGGCAAGCTGCTCAACCTGCCGCTGGTGCGCGAGGTGAAGAGCACCATTGCGATCCAGACCCTGAAGTCGGGCGCCGTCCTGCCGCTGGGGCACCTGGCGCCGTAGGCCAACTCACTCGGCGGCGCGAACGCCCTGCGTCGCCGCTTGAGCTCCCGGCGCGATACCCTTCATCGTGCCGCCGTAGCGGTCGGTGAAGGCGGTCGTGTCGATCTCTTCCAGGTCGACCTCGCGGTTAAGCACGCGCTCCTTCCACTTCAGCAACTCCGGATGCGCGCCCTGGAACTCGGGCATCACTTCCCTGGCGAACAGCTCCAGCGATTCGCAGATGTCCTCGTGGCGGTTCTTGCCGGCCTGGTTCAGCAGCACGACCTGGTCGATGTTGGAGGCCTGGAACTTCTTCAGCTTGCGGCGGATCGTGTCGGGCGAGCCGATCAGGCCACCGCGCAGCGCCGCGGCGTGCTGCTCCGGGTTCGCCTTCTTCCACTTCTGGTACTCGTCCCACATGTTGACCGTGCCGGCGGGCGGCCGGCGCCGGTCGGCCGACTGGCCGTAGAAGCGCAGCGCGAACTGGAAGAACGTGTCGCCGTCGGCGCGCTCGCGGGCTTCCTCGTCGGTCTTGGCGCACATGAAGAAGCTGACCAGCGCGATGTTCGGGTTGGTCTTGTAGTCGGCGAGCTTCTTCTGCCGCTTCACGAAGGCGTTGTAGTAGGCATGGACCCAGGCGTGCGCGGCGTCGGCCGAGACGAACTGGAAGCCGAGCGCACCCATGCCCCATTCGCCGGCCTTGGTCAGCGTCTGCAGCTGCGAGCAGGCGACCCAGAGCGGCGGGTGCGGCTTCTGCAGCGGCTTCGGCACGACCATGCGCAGCGGGATGTTCCAGACCTTGCCCTGATGCTCGCTGGGCCCGTCCTTGAACATCGGCATGATGGCGCGGACGGCCTCCTCGAAGACCTCGCGCTTGTTCTCCATGTCGACGCCGAACGGCTCGAGTTCGGTGATCGAGGCGCTCTCGCCCATGCCGAACTCGCAGCGTCCGTTCGACAGCAGGTCGAGACAGGCCACGCGCTCGGCGACGCGCGTCGGATGGTTGGTCGTGAGCTGGAAGATGCCGTGGCCCAGCCGGATGTTCTTGGTCCGCTGGCTCGCCGCCGCGAGGAACGATTCAGGGGAGGGCGAGTGTGAATACTCTTCGAGGAAGTGATGCTCGACCTGCCACGCATGGTCGTAGCCCAGCCGATCCGCCAGCTCGATCTGGTCGAGCGCGTTCTGATAGAGCCGATGCTCGTCGCCCGGCGCCCACGGACGGGGCAGCTGCAGCTCGTAGAAGATGCCGAATTTCATGTCTTTCCTCCGTGAAGAGAGCATGACGTGGATTTGCGGCGAAGCAATTGCCTGAAGTAGAAACCTTGCTTGCCTGATATCATGTGATATCATCTTGGTATGGCACAGCTTCTGGTTCGAGACATCCCCGACGCCCTCGTCCTGGCTCTCAAGGAACGCGCCGCCGCCCACGGCCGCAGCGCCGAGGCCGAGCACCGCCTGATCCTGGAGGAGGCCCTGCGGAGCGGCCGCAACGAGTTCCGCAAGCGGGCAGGGCGCCTGCGCGCCCAGACCGCCGGCAGGATCCAGGGCGAGTCGGCCGACCTCATCCGCGAGGATCGCGACTCCCGATGACGATCGTCGTCGACGCCTCGATCGCGCTGAAGTGGGTGCTGGACGAGCCGGGGAGCGACGCCGCCGAAGAGTTGCTGGAGAAAGATCTCGCCGCCCCCTCGTTATGGCCACTCGAGGCGGCGAACGCTCTGTGGCGTCGAACGGTTCGGGGCGAACTGACGCAAGCAGAAGCCGAGGAGCGCCTGACCGAACTCACCAAAGCGCCGGTAGCGAGCGTGCCGTTGGAACAAGACCTTCCGGAAGCGATGCGCTTGGCTGTCCAACTCAACCATCCGGTCTACGACTGTCTCTACCTGGCGCTCGCGAAGCGCCTCGGCACCTATGTCGTTACTGCCGACACCCGCTTTGGCCAAGCCGTGGCCAATCATGGGACGCATATCGGGCACATTCGGGTCTTGTCGCCGATGATCCGTGGCACTGGCGCACGGATGTAGCCTTACAACATCAGTCGCCGCTACTCCGCCGCCGCCTTCATCGCTTCCGGGTTACGCCACAGGTGCAGCAGGTCGGCTTCCTTCTTCTTGGCCTTCTCCAGGTGCGCGTCCTTCACGTGGCCGTAGCCGCGGATGTCGTCGGGGATGGAGGCGAGCTTGATCGCGAGCGCGTGGTTCTGGGCTGACAGGCCGGCCAGCAGTTCGGCGATCAGGGCCTCGTAGTCGTCGATCAGGCGGCGCTCGGTCTTGCGTTCCTCGGTGTAGCCGAAGACGTCGAAGGCGGTGCCGCGCAGGCCCTTGAGCCTGGCCAGCATCCGGAAGGCCGGGAGCATCCAGGCGCCGAATTCCTGCTTGATGAGCTGGCCGGTCTGAGGATCGCGGCTGGAGAAGAGCGGCGGGGCGAGGTGGAACTTGAGCTTGTAGTCGCCCTCGAACTGCTTGCTGAGGCCGGCCTGGAAGGCGGCCTCGGTGTAGAGGCGCGCGACCTCGTACTCGTCCTTGTAGGCGAGCAGCTTGGCGTAGTTGCGGGCGACGGCTTCGGCGAGGCCGGAGAGGCCGATCTTCGTCTCGGCGGTGCGGACCTTCTCGACAAGCGCCTTGTAGCGCTCGGCGAGGGCGGCGTTCTGGTAGCCGGTGAGGTGCTTCGTCCGCGAGGCCACGATTTCGTCGAGCGTCTTCGGCAGGCTGCGCGTGAAGGCGACGACGTTGCCCTTGCTTTCCTTCGGGGCGACCAGCTTCTCGACCGCGGCGCGGTCGTGGGCGGCGCGGCGGCCCCAGCGGAAGGCCGCGAGGTTCATCGGCACGGCGGCGCCATTCAGCTCGATGGCGCGCTCGATCGATTCGTGAGCGAGGGGAATCAGGCCCTTCTGGTAGGCGTAGCCCAGCACGAACATGTTGGTGGCGATCGAATCGCCCATCAGCGCCGTGGCGATGCCGGTGGCGTCGAGGAACTCGACCCCATCGGCGCCTGCCGCGGCCTCGACCGAGAGCTTCAGCGTGTTGGCCGGGAAGGTAAGGTCGGGATGGCGCGTGAACTCGCCGGTGATGGTCTCGTGCGTGTTGACCACGGCATGCGAGACGCCCGGCTCCAGGCTGGCGAGTGCATTGGGGCTGGCGCTGACGACGAGGTCGCAGCCCAGCAGGACGTTGGCGCCGCCGGCGGCCAGGCGCACGGCGTGCAGCGCCTCGGGATTGGCGCCGATGCGGACATGGCTAATGACCGCGCCGCCCTTCTGCGCCATGCCGAGCTGGTCGAGCACGGTCGCGCCCTTGCCCTCGATATGGGCGGCCATGCCCATGATGGCGCCGATGGTGACGACGCCGGTGCCGCCGATGCCGGTGATGAGGACGCCGTAGGGCTTGTCCGCGACCGACGGCAGCGACGGCGCAGCGGGCATCCCAGGTTCAGGCGCCGTCGCGGCCGGATCGGCCTTCTTCGCGACTGCCTTGCCCTTCTTGAGCGATCCGCCTTCGACGGAAACGAAGGAGGGACAGAAGCCGTTGAGGCAGGAGAAATCCTTGTTGCAGGACGACTGATCGATCGCGCGCTTGCGGCCGAACTCGGTCTCGACCGGCACGACCGAGAGGCAGTTCGACTTCACGGAGCAGTCGCCACAGCCCTCGCACACCGCCTCGTTGATGAAGACGCGCTTGTTGGGATCGGGGAAGGTGCCGCGCTTGCGGCGACGGCGCTTCTCGGCGGCGCAGGTCTGGTCGTAGATCAGGACCGACACGCCTTTGTATTCCCGCAACTCGCGCTGCACTTCGTCGAGTTGGTCGCGGTGATGGAAGCTGACGTGCGGCGCCCATTCGGTGCCGATCGGGTATTTGTCGGGATCGTCACTCACCAGCGCGATGCGGCGCACGCCCTCGGCATGGACCTGCTGGCTGATCGTCCAGGGATGGACGTTGCCGTCGTGCGGCTGGCCACCGGTCATGGCGACGGCGTCGTTGTAGAGGATCTTGTAGGTGATGTTGGTGTTGGTCGCGACCGCGTGACGGATCGCCAGATAGCCCGAATGGAAGTAGGTGCCGTCGCCCAGGTTCTGGAAGACGTGCGGCATGTCGGTGAAGTGGCTGGCGCCGACCCAGGGCGCGCCCTCGGCGCCCATGTGGGTGAAGGTCTTGGTGTTGCGCTCCATGCCGATGGCCAGCGTATGGCAGCCGATGCCGGCCATCGCCATCGAGCCGTCGGGCACCTTGGTCGAGCTGTTGTGCGGGCAGCCGGAGCAGAAATAGGGGACGCGGGCGAGGCCGGCCTCGTTGCGGACCTGGCGGCCGGCGCGGCGCTTCAGCGCCTCGAAGCGTTCCTTGGTGCGGCTGCTGAACGAGTCGAGGCCGAAGCGGGCGACGATCGCCGAGGCGATCTCGAAGGGCGTGAGCTCGCCGTCGGTCTTGAGCAGCATCTGGCCGCGCTCGTCGGTCTTGCCGACCACGACGGGGCGGCGGTCGGCCGGGGCGTTGAACAGCGCGTCCTTGAGCTGCTGCTCGATCAGGTTGCGCTTCTCCTCGATGACCAGGATTTCGCGCTTGCCGGCGGCGAAGGCGGTAGCGCCCTCGGTCTCCAGCGGCCAGACCATGCCGACCTTGTAGATGGCGAGTCCGAGGCGCTCGGCCTCCTCGTCGCCGACGCCCAGCTCGTCCAGCGCCTGGCGCACGTCGAGATAGGACTTGCCGACCGTGACGATGCCGAAGCGGGCGTCGGGGCGGCCCAGCATCAACTTGTCGAGTCTGTTGGCGCGCCAGTAGGCGAGCGCGGCGGGCTGCTTCACCGTGACGACGCGGCGCTCCTGGCCCAGCCAGTCGTCGGGCCAGCGGATGTGCACGCCATCAGGCGGCAGGACGAAATCGGTGGGGGTGTGGATTTCGACCCGGTGCGGGTCGATGTAGACGGAGGCGGAGCTGTCGACCGTCTCGCTCAGGACCTTGAAGGCGACCCACAGGCCCGAGTAGCGCGACATCGCGAAGGCGTGCAGGCCCCAGTCGAGATATTCCTGGACGCCGGCGGGGTGGATGACCGGGATGCCGGCCGACATGAAGGCCGGCTCGCTCTGATGGGCGACGGTCGACGATTTCGCCATATGGTCGTCGCCGGCGAGGGCCACGATGCCGCCATGCTTCGAGGTGCCGGCATAGTTGGCGTGCTTGAGAACGTCACCGGAGCGGTCGACGCCGGGTCCCTTGCCGTACCACATGCCGAATACGCCATCGTAGCGCGCGCCGGGGTAGAGGTGGATCTGCTGGGTGCCCCACAGGGCGGTCGCCGCCAGGTCCTCGTTGGTGCCGGGCTGGAACTCGATGTGGCTCTTCTTGATGAATTTCTTGGCCTGCCACAGCGCCTGGTCGAAACCGCCCAGCGGCGAGCCGCGATAGCCGGAGATGTAGCCGCCGGTGTTCAGGCCGGCCGCGAGGTCGCGCTGGCGCTGCATCATGGGGAGGCGCACCAGCGCCTGCGTCCCGGTCAGGTAAACGCGTCCACGTTCCAGTACGTACTTGTCGTCCAGGGTCACCGCGAGGGGCATGGCAACCTCCCTGACATTTCAATATGGGGACGGTAGCGACGTTTGCACGCCGCAGGCAATGCGGAACGGGCCGGTGGTTGAAAAACGACGTTTTACGTCCGCCCATGCCCGCCAAAGTGGCGTCGCCGTTTCACGGTGTCTCCCTTGGGTGAAATGTTGTAAGCGTCCGGCCGCATGAGTTCAGTCCTCGTCACCGGTGTCGCCGGCTTCATCGGCTCCCATGTCGCCCGCGCCCTGCTCGCGCGCGGCGAGACCGTGATCGGCGTCGACAATTTCAGCGACTACTACGATCCCGTCCTCAAGTTCGCCCGGTTGAAGCCGCTCCGCGAGATGCCGGGCTTCACCTTCCTCGAGGCCGACGTCTCGGATCGGGAAGCGATGCAGGGCCTGTCCGAGCGCCACGGTGACATCGACCGGATCGTGCACCTGGCCGCCCAGCCCGGCATCCGCCATTCCAAGGTCGATCCCTATATCTATGTGCAGACCAACCTGATGGGGCAGGTCGTGCTGCTCGAACTGGCGCGCCGGCTGGGGACTGGTCTCAGGCAATTGGTCTATGCCTCGTCGTCCTCGGTCTATGGCGGCAACCGCAAGATCCCCTTCGCCGTGGACGATCCCGTGGACCGCCCGGTGTCGCTCTATGCCGCGACCAAGCGGGCCGACGAATTGATGACCGAGACCTACGTTCACCAGTACGGCCTGAAGGCGACCGGCCTGCGCTATTTCACGGTCTACGGGCCGTGGGGCCGGCCGGACATGTCGCCCTACATCTTTGCCCGGGCGATCCATGAAGGCCGCACGATCGACCTCTATCACCATGGCAAGGTGAGGCGGGATTTCAGCTACATCGACGACATCGTCTCGGGCACCCTGGCGGCGCTCGACAGGCCGCCTGAGGCCGCCGGCCATCGGCTCTACAATCTCGGCGCCTCGCGCAGCGAAGAGATCCTGCACGTCATCGCGCTGTTCGAGAAGGCGCTGGGCCGGAAAGCCGTCATCGAGTTGAAGCCCGGCGAACCCGGCGACATGCAGGAAACCGCGGCCGACATCGAAGCCACCGTGCGCGATCTCGGCTGGTCGCCCCAAGTGACCGTCGACCGGGGCATTCCACTCTTCGTCGAGTGGTTCAAGGCCTACAATCGGCTCTGATGCGCCGTTTCATCCTCACCGGCGCGCCGGGAGCGGGGAAGACGGCCGTCCTGCGGCAGCTCGAGATCGACGGGTTCGGCGTGGTCGAGGAGGCGGCGACCGACGTCATCGCCCTCGAACAGGCCAAGGGCGTCGCCGAGCCGTGGACCGACGCGGGCTTCATCGACCGGATCGTGGCACTGCAGCGGCAGAGGCGGCTCGCCGCCTCGGGCGACGTCCAGTTCCACGATCGGTCCGCCTTTTGCACCGAGGCGCTGGCGACCTTCCTCGGGCATCCGCCGTCGGACCTGCTGCGTATGGAAATCGACGAGCTGAAGCGCTCGGGTTTCTACGACCGCCGCGTCTTCTTCGTGCGGCTGATGGGCTTCGTCGAGCCCACGGCGGCGCGGCGGATCGGGCTGGAGGAGGCGCGGCGTTTCGAGGCGGTGCATGAGCGTACCTATCGCGGGCACGGCTTCGAGCGGGTCTTCATCGAACCGGGAAGCGTGCTAGATCGGGTGGCCGCGATCCGGCTCTCCCTCTAGTCACGACGCGGGTCGCGCCCCATATCCGGGGGGACGCAAGGAGTGGTGAATGAACGTTGTGTTGGGCGACCTGCCGACCTGGAACCTGGCCGATCTCTATTCCAGCCCGACCGGGACGGACCTCGGCGCCGACCTGAAGCGCGCGGCGGCGGAGGCCGATGCCTTCGCGAAGGATTACGAGGGCAAGATCGTCGGGCTCGACGGCAAGGCGCTGGGCGGGGCCATCGTGCGCCTCGAGGCGATGAGCGACCTGCTGGGCCGCATCGGCTCCTATGCGCAGCTCTATTCGGCGCAGGACCAGTCCGATCCGGAGCGCAATCGCTTCGCCCAGGACATCTCCGAGAAGCTGAACGACATCGGGTCGAAGCTCCTGTTCTTCCGGCTGGAGATCAACAGGATCGAGGATGCCGACCTCGCCGAGAAGCTGAAGGCGCCGGAACTCGCGAAGTACGCGCCGTGGCTGCGCGACGCGCGCCTGTTCCGGCCGCACCAGCTTTCCGACGAGCTGGAGAAGTACCAGCACGACCAGTCGGTGGTCGGCAGCAGCGCCTGGTCGCGCCTGTTCGACGAGACGATCGCGCGGCTGCGCTATCCGTTCGGCAACGAGATGCTGAGCGAGCCGCAGATCCTCGACAAGCTGTCGAACAAGGACCCCGCGGTGCGCAAGGAAGCCGCCAAGTCGTTCGGCAAGGTGCAGGGCGACAACATCGCGATCTTCTCGCTGATCACCAACACGCTGATCAAGGACAAGGAGATCGACGACCGCTGGCGCAAGTATGCTCGGCCGCAATCGTTCCGTAACCTCGCCAACGTCGTGGAGGACGAGGTCGTCGACGCGCTCGCGGCGTCGGTGAAGAAGGCCTATCCGAAGCTCGCGCACCGCTACTACAAGCTGAAAGCCAAGTGGTTCGGCGTCGAGACCATGCCCTACTGGGACCGCAACGCGCCGCTGCCCGAGCATGACGACCGCACGATCCCCTGGCCCGAGGCCGAGAAGATCGTGCTCGACGCCTACAATGCCTTCTCGCCGGAACTGGCGGATGTCGGCCGCAAATTCTTCGGCACCGGCTGGATCGACGCGCCGGCGCGGCCGGGCAAGTCGCCGGGCGCCTTCGCCCATCCGACGGTGCCGTCGGCGCACCCGTATCTCCTGCTGAACTACCAGGGGAAGGTGCGGGACGTGATGACGCTCGCCCACGAGCTGGGCCATGGCGTGCACCAGGTGCTGGCGGCCAAGCAGGGCCCGCTGATGGCCGACACGCCGCTGACGCTGGCCGAAACCGCCTCTGTGTTCGGCGAGATGCTGACCTTCCAGTCGCTGCTCAAGACCGCACCCGACAAGGCCACGCGCAAGGCGATGCTCGCCGGCAAGGTCGAGGACATGCTGAACACCGTGGTGCGCCAGATCGCGTTCTACGATTTCGAGTCTCGCCTCCACATGGCGCGCCGCGAGGGCGAGCTGACGCCCGACGCGATCGGCGAGATCTGGATGGCGGTGCAGAAGGAGAGCCTCGGGCCCGCTTTCCGCTACGACGACGAGTACAAGTATTACTGGTCCTATATCGGCCACTTCATCCACTCGCCGTTCTACGTCTACGCCTACGCGTTCGGCGATTGCCTGGTGAACTCGCTGTACGCCGCCTATCAGGCCAAGTCCGACGGCTTCCAGGAGAAGTATCTCGACATGCTGCGGTCGGGCGGCGTGAAGCGGCACAAGGAGCTGCTGGCGCCCTTCGGTCTCGATGCTTCCGATCCGGCCTTCTGGGACAAGGGCCTCGACGTGATCTCGGGGTTCATCGACGAGTTGGAGAAGCTGTAGGCAGCCATGGCAGACGAAGGCGACTCCCTCGGCGGGCGGCTCGGCCGCTATGCGCGGGTCGGCACGTCGGTCGGCGGGCTGGCGGTCAAGCTTGCGGGGCAGCGCTATCTCGGCTTCGGCCTCGATCGCGACAAGCATGCCGGCGAGCTGAAGGCGGCACTGGGCGGGCTGAAGGGCCCGCTGATGAAGGCGGCGCAGCTGCTCGCCACCATTCCCGACGCTTTGCCGCCGGAATATGCCCGCGAGCTGGCGCAGTTGCAGGCCAACGCGCCGGCGATGGGCTGGGCCTTCGTACGCCGTCGCATGGCGTCGGAACTGGGTCCCGACTGGCAGGCGAAGTTCGCGCGCTTCGACAAGGAGGCGTCGTTCGCCGCCTCGCTGGGGCAGGTCCATCGCGCTACGCTGCTCGATGGGCGGGAGGTGGCGGCCAAGCTGCAGTATCCCGACATGTCGTCGGCGCTGGAGGCCGACCTCAACCAGCTCAAGGTCGTGTTCGCGATCGGTCAGCGTTTCGATCCCGCGATCCGCACCGACGAGATCCATGCCGAGATCGCCAACCGCCTGCGCGAGGAACTCGACTATCGCCGCGAGGCCCGGCACGCGGCGCTGTACCGATACATGCTGCGGGACGAAAGCCAGGTGCACGTGCCCGGCGTCGTGGCCTCGCACTCGACCGAGCGCCTGCTCACGATGGACTGGCTGAGCGGCGAGCCGCTGCTCAACTGGAAGACCCGTTCGCAGGAAGAGCGCGACGCGCTGGCCATCGCAATGTTCCGCGCCTGGTATGTGCCGTTCTATTTCTACGGCGCGATCCATGGCGATCCGCATCTCGGGAACTACTCGGTGCGGCCGGACGGTTCGGTGAACCTGATGGATTTCGGCTGCATCCGCATCTTCCCGCCGCGCTTCGTGCGCGGGTCCATCGAGCTCTATCGCGCGCTGATGACCGACGACGAGGCGCGCGCCGTCGCGGCCTACGAGGATTGGGGCTTTACGGGCCTCAGCAAGGAGATGATCGCGATCCTCAACCGCTGGGCCGCGTTCCTCTACGGCCCTCTGATGGACGACCGGCCCCGCCGCCTGACCGAAGGCATGGCCGAGGGCTATGGTCGCGAGATGGCGCAGAACGTGTTCGGCGAGCTGCGCAAGATGGGCGGCGTGCGGCCGCCGCGCGAGTTCGTGTTCATGGACCGAGCCGCCATCGGCCTCGGTTCCGTGTTCATCCACCTCCGCGCCTCGATCAACTGGCACCAGCTGTTCGAGAATATGATCGACGGCTTCGACGTCGACGCGCTGGCAGCGAGGCAGGAGGCGGCCCTGAAAGAGGCAGGGCTGGCGTGAACATCCTCGTAACGGGTTCGTCGGGTTGGCTCGGCCAGACCCTGGTGCCGAGGCTTGTGCGCGACGGACACAAGGTCGTGGGATTGGATCCGGAGCCGGGCCCCACAACCAGTGTGGTGGGCTCGGTGGTCGATCGCGCCCTGGTTCATCGCGTGATCCGCGGCGAGGGCATCACGGCCATCGTCCATGCCGCCGCGCGCCACAAGCCGCACATCGAGACCCACGACAATTCGGAGTTCGTCGCCGTCAACGTACAGGGCACGCTGAACCTCCTGGAGGAGGCGGTGGCGCCGGGCTCGGCGGTCGACCGCTTCGTCTTCACCTCGACGACCTCGCTCATGATCTCGCAGCAGATCCGGGACGGAAGGGGAGGCGGGGCGAAGCAAGCGGTGTGGATCGACGAGACGATGGCGCCACTCAAGCCGCGCAACATCTACGGCGTCACCAAGCTCGCGGCCGAGGAACTGTGCCGCCTGTTCAATCACCTGCACCGGCTGCCGGTCCTCGTCCTGCGCACCTCGCGGTTCTTTCCCGAGGAGGACGACATGGCGCACGCCATCGTGCAGTCGGGCGAGAACACCAAGGCCAACGAGTTCCTGTTCCGCCGTCTCACCGTCGAGGATGCCGCCGAGGCGCATGTCGTGGCGCTGACCAGGGCGAAAGAGCTCGGCTTCGACACGTTCATCATCTCGGCGACGACGCCGTTCCGGCGCGAGGATTGCCGCGAGCTGATCGCCAGCGCGCCCGCGGTCGTGAACCGGCTCTTTCCGGAATATCGCGCGCTCTATGAGAAGCGGGGCTGGACCATGTTCGACACGATCGACCGCGTCTATGACGCCGGCAAGGCGGCCCGTGTGCTCGGATTCACCTGCCGCACGGGGTTCCGTGAGGTGTTGGACACGCTCCGCTAGCGGGCAACTATTCCGGCTTGCGGGCGTTTTCTCGCCATGATGACCCGCATTCTCCCTCCCAAGCGCCTTGTTGGCGCCGCGGTCCTGGTGGGCGTCGCGATGGCGCTTTCCGGCTGTGGCGTTGCGGCATTTCCGGTGCGCGTGACCAGCGCGACGGCGAAGATCGTGCCTGTGGCCGGCGATGTCGTCGCCTATCCGCTCGACAAGACCGCGGACGCCATCGACTAGATGGGGCCGTGCCCCTGACGGCCTGAAGCGTGATAGAAGCATCGCCCGGACAGGCGGCTCCTCGAGGAGCTGGGAGTGCGATCAGGGCGATGACATGCGGTTGATGCTGTACGCGGTGCTTGCGCTTGGCGCGGTGGCGCTCCTGCTGTCTCTGCTGTCATGGGTCGCCGAGCGCCGCCTCGAATCCCTGGCCGATCAATACATTGCCACCGATCCCGCGAAGCTGCCGGACGTATCCGTGGCCCTGGTCCTGGGCGCGGCGCCGATCGGACCCGAGGGTGGTCCCAACCGCTACTTCGTCTATCGGCTCGATGCGGCCGCTGCGCTCTACAAGGCCGGCAAGGTGAAGTATCTGCTGGTGAGCGGCGACAACAGCCGTCCCGACTACGACGAGCCCACCGCCATGCGCGCCGGGCTGATCGAGCGTGGCGTGCCGGCCGAATCGATCTATCGCGATTTCGCGGGTTTCAGGACCTGGGATTCGGTGGTGCGCGTCGAAGAGGTTTTTGGTCAGACACGCGTCATCGTCGTGTCGCAGCGCTTCCACCTCTCGCGCGCGATCTTTCTCGCCCGTCAGCAGGGGATCGAAGCCTGGGGCTTCGAGGCGCGGGACGTGTCGCGCGCATACAGCATCTTCACCGTCCTGCGGCGCTATCCCTCTGCCTTGCGCGCCTACTTCGACGTCTGGTTCGACACGCCGCCGAAATACACCGGTCCGCGAATCGCGATCGGCACGGATCCACCGAACTAGAGGCTCGTCCTCACTGGGAGAGTGCCTTGCCGAAGATCCGCGGCAACTCGGCCTGCCAGAAATCGACGAAACGGGGATAGGGCAGGATCGGTCGCGGATGGGCGCCGTCGAAATATTCCAGGTGGCCGACGAGGGCGAAGCCGACCAACAGGCCGGCAACCATGATTGCGGCCGGTGCCGGCGTTGTCCTTCCGATGAATAGAAGAACGAACAGGCTGGACAGCAGGGACAGGAAAACCCAGCGAAAGACGTCCCAGCCGAAGAATCCGAGGAGCAGGGGCGCCAGGCATGCCCCGAGCACGCAAAGGACGTTCAGCACGCCGAACCAGCGATCGGAACGACGGTAGAATGCCACCGCCACGACGACCGATACGCATGCCGCCATCAGCAGCGCCCGCGTCAGGTAGCGTGCCGGAGGCATGTAGTAATTGCGCATCCGCTCGCCGACGAAGTCGTTCCGAAACAGCTGATAGTAGCTTTCGTCGACGGCGTAGCGCGCAACGGAGCGGACCCGCGCCAGGAGCGCCTCGATCGTCTCCGGCGGCACAGTCTGAAGAAACAGGTAGATGAAAGCGAAAACCGCGACCAGGACGGCGCCATGCACGATGGCCGTTCTGAGTTCACGGCGCAGTACGAGGCTTGTGACGTAGAGCGGGATGACGGTGAAGGCGGCCAGCTCCTGGACGAAGAGCGTGGCGCCCATGATCAGGAGCGCGGGCCAGGGCCGGACGTGGATCGCCGCCAGCAGCGCGAGATAGAGGATGTCCTCGGGATAGCCGGCGGTATGAAAGAGATAGCCACCGGACGGCGCGACCAGGAATGCGATCACGACGAGTTTCAGCGTCAGTGGCGAATGCCATGCGCGCCAGAAGAGGATCGCGATCAGCGTGTAGCGAACGGCCATCTGCAGCGCCGCGACGAAGACATACTCGAAGCGGAGCGATCCGAACGGATAGAGAAGCGTCCCGACCAGGCTGCGCCGGCCGAAGCCGTCGAAGAAGCTCGGGATGTAGTAGTTGATGGCCCAGAGTATCGGCAGACCGAAGCCGACGTAGAACGCCAGAAGCAGCGCGACGATCAAACCGGCATTGGCAGCCCGTTCGATGCCGCCGGCGTTCCGCACGATTCCGGTTCCCGCCAAAGGACCGCCGCCGTCCAATGGGCCGTCAGCGCGGTCGGGGAGCGTCGGCGGCGTTGGCCCATTCGCGAAATTCGGGCACGGGCGACGCCACCGGCTTGCCGGCGAAATGGTTGTCCAGGTTGCGGCAGACCAGGTCGGTCATGCGCTGCTGGGCGTGCTGCGTGCCGCCGCCGAAATGCGGCGTCATCACCAGCTTGTCGAGCTCCAGCAGTTCGGTGCCGGTGTAGGGTTCCTCGTCGAACACGTCGAGCGCCGCGCCTTCGATGATGTCGTTGCGCAGCGCATGAGCGATGGCCTTCTCGTCGACCGCCCAGCCGCGCGAGATGTTGACCACGTGGCCGCGCGGGCCCAGCGCCTTCAACACGTCGGCGTTTATGATGTGCCGGTTTGAGGCATCCGAGCGCAGGCAGACGATCAGGTAGTCGCACCAGGTGGCAAGTGCCATCACGTCGGGGAAGTACGGGAAGTCGACGTCGCTGCGCCGGCTGCGGTTGCAGTAGCCGATTTCGACATCGAACCCCTTCAGGCGCCTGGCGACTTCCAGGCCGATCGCGCCGAGGCCCAGGATGCCGACCTTGCCGCCGGTCAGGCCGGCGATCGGGCCGAAGCGATTGGGGATGCGCTGCTTCCACTCTCCGCGGCGGATCATCTTGTCGGCGCGGACGAGGCGGCGCGTCGAGGCGAGCAGGATGCCGACCGCCAGCTCGGCCACGTCGGGCGCATTGGCGTCGGCGCCGTGCGTGACCATGATCCCGCGCCGGCGGGCGGCTTCGAGATCGACCCGCTCGTAGCCCGTGCCGTAGCAGCAGAACAGCGAGAGCCGCGGCAGGGCCGCCATCATGGAATCGGAGATGCCGACGCTGCCGGTGCTGACGATCGCCTGCACCGTGGCAGCCGTCCCGGGCGGGATGTCGGCTGCTGTGGGCGTGGGACTGTCCATGTGCCCGACGATCCTGCAGCGCTCCCCGAAGGAGGCGAGCGTCGCCTTGGTGAAATGGAAGCCGGTCAGGATGTGCGGTTGGTCAGGCATGGTCGAGCCGTAGCATGTGGCATGGGAGTACGTAAGCGGGAGGCTTCCACGCGGCGAAAAACCGGCTTGGCAAAGAACGGATCGCTGTGCAAGGTGCGGCGCACGAAGCGTCCCGCCGCGTTCAAACGGATCTGAAGCGCTCCATGAAAATCGCCATTGTCAAAGAACGCAGGCCCCACGAAACCCGTGTGGCCGCCACTCCCGAGACCGTCAAGAAACTGAAGGCGCTGGGCGCGGAGATCACGATAGAGGCGGGGGCGGGGACCGTCGCCGCCTATACCGACCAGGCCTATGGCGACGCCGGTGCGACGATCGTTCCGGACGCGGCCTCCGCCATCGCAGCGGGCGACATCGTCTTCAAGATCCAGCGTCCGATGTCGGCCGAGGAAGGGCTCGACGAGCTCGGCCTGCTGCGGCCGGGGCAGACCCTCATGTCGCCGCTCGGCGCGCTCACCAACAGGGATCTGGTGCAGGCGCTGGCCTCGCGCGGCGTGACCTCGTTCGCACTGGAACTGATCCCGCGCATCACGCGCGCCCAGTCGATGGACATTCTCTCCTCGCAGGCCAATCTCGCCGGCTACAAGGCGGTGCTTCTGGCGGCGAACAACTACGGCCGCATCTTCCCCCAGATGATGACGCCCGGCGGCACCCTGGCGCCGTCGCGCAGCTTCATCATGGGCGTGGGCGTTGCGGGCCTGCAGGCGATCGCCACGGCCCGGCGCCTCAGCTCGGCGGTGACCGCGACCGACGTGCGGCCGGCAACCAAGGAGCAGGTCCAGTCGCTCGGCGCCAAGTTCGTGGCGGTCGAGGACGACGAGTTCAAGGCCGCCGAGACGGCCGGCGGCTACGCCAAGCAGATGAGCCCGGAATACCAGGCCAAGCAGGCTGCTCTCGTGGCCGAGCACATCAAGCTGCAGGATATCGTGATCACCACGGCGCTGATCCCCGGTCGCAAGGCGCCGGTGCTGGTGAGCGAGGAGATGGTGAAGACCATGAAGCCCGGCTCGGTGATCGTCGACATGGCGGTCGAGCAGGGCGGCAACTGTCCGCTGTCGGAGTTCGGCAAGGTGGTCGAGAAGCACGGCGTGAAGATCGTCGGTCCGGCCAACCTGCCCGGCGAACTGGCGACCGACGCCTCGGCGCTGTTCTCGCGCAACCTGCTCAATTTCATCACGCCGATGGTCGACAAGGAGACCAAGGCGCTCACGATCAACCTCGAGGACGAGGTCGTGAAGGGCACGCTGGTCACCCGCGACGGGCAGATCGTGCACCCCTCGCTGACCCAGGCTTAGGAGCGGCCCCATGGACGACAAGATCGCAGGCGAGGCCTCCAAGCTCGCGACGCAGGCGCAGGACGTGGCCAGCCAGCTCAAGGCCCTGGCGCAGCAGATCACCGATGCGGCGGCCGCGAGCCCGGTCGCGGTGCCCGACGGCCACATGCCGTTCGTGGCGCTGCTCACCATCTTCGCGCTGTCGTGCTTCGTGGGCTACTACGTGGTCTGGCGGGTGACCCCGGCGCTGCATTCGCCGCTGATGGCCGTCACCAACGCCGTCTCCTCCGTCATCATCGTCGGTGCGCTGCTGGCGGCGGGCCTCAAGGGCCTGGGCGCCGCGCAACTCTTTGGCTTCATCGCCGTGGCGCTCGCCGCGGTGAACATCTTCGGCGGGTTCATCGTCACGCACCGAATGCTGTCGATGTTCAAGAAGAAGCCGGTAAAGAAGTAGGCGGGAGCAGCAGGGATGTTCACCCAGGAACTGGCCGCCTACGGTTATCTGATCGCCGCCATCTGCTTCATCATGGCGCTGCGCGGTCTGTCCTCGCCCACGACCTCGCGCGGCGGCAATATCTACGGCATCGTCGGCATGGTGATCGCCATCGGCGTCACCGTGCTCTCGCCCGGCGTCGTCTCGCCCTGGCTGATCCTGGCGGGTCTGGTGATCGGCGGCGCGGTCGGTACCTTCGTGGCGCTGCGCATCCAGATGACGGCCCTGCCGCAACTCGTGGCGGCCTTCCATTCGCTCGTCGGCCTCGCCGCGGTGTTCGTGGCGGCCGCGGCTTTCATCTCGCCGGAGGCCTTCGGCCTCGGCGTCCCCGGCAAGATCAAGGTGCAGAGCCTGATCGAGATGGGCCTGGGCACCGTGATCGGCGCCATCACCTTCACCGGCTCGGTCGTGGCCTTTGCGAAGCTCCAGGGCCTGGTCTCGGGATCGCCGCTGGTCTTCAAGGGCCAGCATCCGCTGAACGCGCTGCTCGGCATCGCGCTGGTCGTGCTGCTGGTCTGGTTTGCGATGCGCGGCCACACCTCGACCTTCGTCCTGCTGGTGGTGCTGTCGCTGGCACTGGGCTTCCTGCTGATCCTGCCGATCGGCGGCGCCGACATGCCGGTCGTGGTCTCGATGCTCAATTCCTACTCGGGATGGGCGGCGGCCGGCATCGGCTTCACGCTGGGCAACACGGCGCTGATCGTGACCGGCGCGCTGGTCGGCTCGTCGGGCGCGATCCTGAGCTACATCATGTGCAAGGGCATGAATCGCTCGATCTTCAATGTGATCCTGGGCGGGTTCGGCACCGACAGCGCCGCGGCCGGCGGGCCGGCGGCGAAAAACGACAAGCCGGTCAAGGCCGGCTCGGCCGAGGACGCGGCCTTCCTGATGAAGAACGCCCAGTCGGTCATCATCGTGCCGGGCTACGGCATGGCGGTGGCGCAGGCCCAGCACACGCTGCGCGAGATGGCCGACCTCCTGAAGAAGGAGGGCGTGCAGGTCCGCTACGCCATCCATCCAGTGGCCGGCCGCATGCCCGGCCACATGAACGTGCTGCTGGCCGAAGCCAACGTGCCCTACGACGAGGTCTTCGAACTCGACGACATCAACCGCGACTTCGCCTCGACCGACGTGGCCTTCGTAATCGGCGCCAACGACGTGACCAACCCGGCCGCCAAGACCGACCCGAAGAGCGCGATCTACGGCATGCCGATTCTCGACGTCGAGAAGGCCCAGACCGTGCTGTTCGTGAAGCGCGGCATGGCCTCGGGCTATGCCGGCGTCGACAACGAGCTGTTCTTCCGCGATAACACGATGATGCTCTTCGCCGACGCCAAGGTGATGTGCGAGAACATCGTGAAGGCCCTCGAAGGCTCCTCGCATTAGCGAACCGGCGCAAGCCGAGGCAACGCCGGGGGAAGGGGCAAAGCCTTCCCCGTCCGAGACAATCACCATTCATCAGAAGATGCCGTTCGGCTCGCGGTTCGTGAGCGGGACGATTGCCATCGCGATGGCCATCGGGTTCGCGGCATTTGGCTGGTGGCTGTGGCGTTCGTTCGTCCCGACCCACCCGGTGGCGGCCCCTATGTACGGCTTCATTGTCGTCGCGACTGGCACTCTGGGTCTTTATCTCGCCGTCAGGAATCTGATCCGGCCGGTGCCTTTCGCGATTCAGATCTCCGAAAAGGGGATCACGGCCTACCGGGGGCGCTCGCCCGATCTCATCCTGTGGTCCGATATCAAAGGGGCCCATGCCGCGGTCGAGAGCAGTCAACGGGTAAGCGTCCCGATCGTCGCGCTGGAACTGGTCGATCCTCGTTCCTTCTATGCACGGCTGGATGCCGACAAGCCGCGTTGGCTCGGCCCCGACACGGGACTGCGCCCCAAATACTATGCGCTCGCATCCACCGGCCTGGACATGGAACCGGAGCGGATTCTCGTGACCGTCAACGAGGCGATCCGCCGGTGGGGGATGGCCGATCCCGATCCGTCGCCCGAAACGAACTTCCAGGCTCTGTTTACGCGCTTGCCGGAGCGAGCGCCGTTCGCGATAGGCTTGGTCCTGCTCGTTGCCCTTTTTACCGCACCCTTTGCCCTTCTTAGTCCGCCGCGCTGGGTCGAAGCGGCCGAGAATTGCGAAGTGCGCAATCGGTACGGCGGCAGGGAGTGGAAACGCGCAAAAACGACGACCGTGACCTGGACGGGACCCTGCGTCGATGGCCGCGCTCAAGGTTTGGGTGTGCTCGAATGGTTTCGCGATGGCCGTCTGACGGTACGATATTCGGGGCATATGGAAGAAGGCCGGATCTCGGGGCGTGGGGAGTTGACCGAATATGGGATTCGGTACGAAGGCACGTGGAAGGACGGCGAATTGCGCGAAGGAGTCGCGACGTACTCTGGCGGCCAGAGATATAGCGGCAAATGGGACAGAGGAGATTGGACAAGAGGCGTCCTGACGGCGCCAGGCGGCTATCGCTTGGAAGAGCGCTGGTATCGAAAACAGCTCACCGGCAAGAACATCGCCCGGGGACCGCAGGGACAGTACGAAGGCAACTGGACCGACGGCGTTCCTGAAGGCACGGGCGTCTTCGTGACCAGTGACGGTCGGCGCTTCGAAGGAAAGTGGCGTGCCGGTCGGCCCGTCGATCCGGAAGTGGCTCGTCTCCAGGATCAGGAGAGATGGGATTGCTTGTGGGAGATCACTTCGAGACGATGGAGTGCCAGAACGGCGATATGTCGAACCCGGTAATGCCCACAGATCCAACCTATCGCGCCGTCATCTTCGACATCGGCGGCGCGGTCGATCTCGAGTTCGCCTGGGAGATGGCGCTCGACGGCGCCATTGCCGCGGCCTGCGGCATGGAAGGCATTCGGGTCGACCCAGCGATGGTCGAAGAGGCCTCCGAGCAGGCAGTGGCTGCTTTTGCGTCAGACGTGGTGCGCTACATGATCGAGACGCTGTGTGGCGGCGAGCCCACGACCGTGGCGCGCGTGGCGCGGAGGGTCGAGGCCATGACGGGGCAGCTCGACGCTTTCCAGATCCGGCCGGAGATCGAAGACCTGCTGAAGCGTCTCAAGGCGCGAGGTCTCGTGCTCGGTGCGCGGGAGCCACGCTGGGAACGTCTGGAGCGGGCCGGGATCGCTCATCTGTTCACGCGCGATCCCGCCGTCCCGGCTACCGAATGCATCCTCGTCGGCGACCGCATCGACGCCGACATCGCGCCCGCAAAGGCCGCCGGCATGGCGACCATCCAGTTCCGCTCCGGTCGCTGGCGCCGCCAGCGGCCACGCTCGGAGGCGGAAACGCCTGATGCCGTGGTTACGGATGTCGCGGATTTGGAAGTGGCGATCCTGGAACGGTTGAAGGGCTGACAAACAAAACCCCCGGGGATGCCGGGGGCTGTCGTCTCGTGCGGAGAGGGGGAGAGCTAGTAGCCCTCGCGCTCCATGCGCTTGCGCATCAGCTTGCGGGTGCGGCGGATGGCCTCGGCGCGCTCGCGGGCGCGGCGCTCGGAGGGCTTCTCGTAGTTACGGCGGAGCTTCATCTCGCGGAAGATGCCCTCGCGCTGCATCTTCTTCTTCAGGACGCGCAGCGCCTGATCGACGTTGTTTTCACGAACGAGAACCTGCACTTCGATCGCTTCCTTCCAATGCGGCTTGGCCCACGAATTTGCCGGGGCCCGAATTCAGAGGCGGCGTAGGTATCACAGGGCGATACCCTTGGGAACCCCCTGTGGGAGGCCTATATTCACGGCATGGACGAGCAGAAAACCCCCGATTTCTCGGGAAATGACCCGGATTCCATCCTCAGGGACCGGCTGGCCGACGCGGTCGCCTCGGAGGCGAGCTTCGACGGCTGGACGCGGGCGGCCTTGGCCAGCGCCGCGCGAGGGCTCGATCTGCCGGCGGGCGAGGGCGAGCGGCTCTTCCCCGGCGGTCCCCTGCAGGTCCTGACCTACCTCAGCGAGCGCTCCGACCGGCGCACCGTCGAGGACATGGAGAAGGAGGGCGTCATCGCCCTCAAGATCCGCGATCGCATCAAGGCCGCCGTCCGCATCCGGCTGGAACGCCATGCCGGACAGCGCGAATCGGCCCGGCGGGCGCTTTCCCTGCTGTCGCTGCCGTTCAATGCCCCGCTGGCGTTGAAGCTGCTCTATGGGACCGTGGATGCCATGTGGTACGCCGCCGGCGACACCAGCACCGACTTCAATTTCTACACCAAGCGGGCGACCCTGGCCGGGGTCTACTCCTCGACCCTGCTCTACTGGCTGAACGACCGCTCGCCCGACGCCGAGGCCACCTGGGCCTTCCTCGACCGCCGTATCGAAGACGTGATGCGGATCGAGAAGCTGAAGGGGCAGGTCAGGTCGTGGACGAACCCGAAGCGGGCGGCAGCACGTAGGTGACGTGTCCCATCTTGCGGCCGGGGCGGGCTTCCGCCTTGCCGTAGAGGTGCAGCCGGGCCGTCGGTTCGGCGAGATAGCGGGGCCATTCGTCGGCCTCGTCGCCGATCAGGTTCTCCATTCGTGACGGCGCCAGCACGTCGACCGGCCCGAGCGGCAGGCCGCAGATCGCGCGCACCAGCTGCTCGAACTGGCTGGTGGCACAGGCATCCATGGTCCAGTGACCGGAATTGTGCGGCCGCGGCGCCATCTCGTTGGCGAGCACCCGTCCGTCCTTCGTGACGAACATTTCCAGCGCGACCAGGCCCACGAGATCGAGGCCCTGTGCCAGCTCGATGCCGAAGCGCTCGGCGGTGGCCAAGGTGGCCGCCGGCAGCCCCGAGGGCACGGTCGTCGTGCGCAGGATGCCGTCGCGATGGCCGTTGATGCCGATCGGAAAGCAGCGCGTGGCGCCGTCCATCCCTCGGGCGACGATGGCCGAGACCTCGCACTCGAAGTCGACCATCGCTTCGAGGATGCACTCCCGGCGGCCGAGTTTCTCCCAGGCGGCGGCGAGGCCCGCTCTGTCCGTCACCCGCGCCTGGCCCTTGCCGTCGTACCCCTCGGTGCAGGTCTTCAGGATGCCCGGCAGGGCGGTGGCGGCGGCGATGTCGGCCTCGGAGCGGATCGGCTGGTAGTCGGCCGTGCCGATGCCCAGCTTGCGTAAAAAGTCCTTCTCGCGGAGCCGATGCTGGGCGAAATGGATGGGCTTCACGCCGGGGCGGACCGGCTTCAGCTCCTCGCACTCCAGCACCGCGCCTTCGGGGACGTTCTCGAACTCATAGGTGACGACGTCGACCTGGGCGGCGAAGCGGGCCAGTGACTCGGCGTCGTCGTAGGCGCCGCGGACGTGCCCGGCACAGACCTGGGCGGCGATCGGATTCTCGTCCGGGGCATAGACGATGCAGCGATAGCCCAGCCGGGCCGCGGCAAGCGCCGTCATGCGGCCCAACTGGCCGCCGCCCAGGATACCGATGGTCGATCCCGGCGGTAGAGGGTGCGACGCGGGCATCAGCGATGGGCGGGAGCGTCGTCGGACGGGATCTTGGCGACGGCCGCTGTCTGCCGGGCGCGCCAAGCCTCGACGGCGGCCATGATCTTGGCATTGCCAAGACCGACGATGGAGGCCGCGAGGAGCGCGGCATTTATGGACCCGGCACGGCCGATGGCCAGCGTCCCGACAGGTATGCCCGCCGGCATCTGGACGATGGAAAGAAGACTGTCCTGCCCCTTCAGGGCGGCGCTTTCGACCGGAACGCCCAGGACGGGCAGCGGCGTCATGGCGGCGGTCATGCCGGGAAGGTGGGCCGCGCCGCCCGCGCCCGCTATGATCACCTGCAGGCCGCGCCCCTTGGCGCCGGACGCATAGTCCATCATGCGCCTGGGCGTGCGGTGGGCCGAAATGATGCGCGCCTCGAACGGGACGCCCAGCGCCTCCAGGGTCTCGGCGGCGTGGCGCATGGTCGACCAGTCGGACTGGCTGCCCATGATGAGGCCGACCACCGGCTTCGCGGCCGGGCGGCGTGTGCTGGTTTTCTTGGCCATGGCTCTTCTCAGGCGATGATATCGGGAATGAGCTGGCTTTCCAGCCGCAGGATCTGGTCCTTGAGCCCGAGCTTGCGCTTCTTGAGACGCTGCAGCTGGAGCTGGTCGAAGGGCGGCTTCTCGATCAGGCGATCGATCACCTCGTCGAGGTCGCGATGCTCGCTCTTCAGGCCCTCGAGCTTGGCCTTGATGGTCTCGGCGTCCGGCGGGTCCGACGACGTCAGGTCATTCATGCGGGGCGCACTCGTCCAGGCAGGCTAGCCACGTCGCTCCCGGCCGTGTACCCCGTAGCCCGCCCAAAGGGAAGCGCCCAGAGGCCAAGCACTCAAAGCCCAAGCAATCGTGTCGGACTTTCTCCCCCATCCGTTCTGGAACTTCTCGCTCGAGCTCTACGCCGGAGAGGGCGTGGCCGAGGCCTGCCTCGACCTGCAGGAGCGCCGCGGCTGCGACGTCAACGTCCTGCTGTTCTGCTGCTGGCTGGGCGCCTCGGGGCGGCCGACCCTGACCGCCGACCGTCTGCGCTCGATCCTGGCCGCCAGCGACGCCTGGCAGAGCGAGGTCGTGAAGCCGTTGCGCGAGATGCGTCGGCGCCTCAAGGACCGGAGCTGGCCGGGCGCGTTGCCCGAAACCGTGGATGCCGTACGCCGTCGTGTCGCCGACGCGGAGCTGGCTGCCGAGCATGCCGAGCAGCTGAAGCTCGCCGGGCTGCACACACCGCCAGCCGATCGCGATCGTTCGGCCGAGAAGCGCCTGCGGGCGGCGATCGGCAACCTCGGCGTCTATGCCGTTTGCCTGGGTGTCGTGCCAGACGAGGCGGATCGCCGGTCCGTCGCGGCGCTGATGCGCGCCACGTTTCCCGCCTTTGCCGCGGTGGAAGTCTCGGAGGCCGTCGGACTGGCTGCTTGAACGAATGGTTCAATGCTGCTGACGGTTTATTCACATTCTTCGGATGTCCGTGCGTTTCCAGGTTGATTCGACGTGACTCGAACCAATGTCAGAGTCAGACTTCTGCTGTCCCCGCAAACAAACTCGGAGGTATCCGACTATGAGCACCGTGGACCACATCGAAGCACTGAAGAACAAGCACTCCGTTCTCGAGCAGGCGATTCACCAGGAAAACACGAGGCCGCATCCCGACGATGATGCGATCTGCAGCCTCAAGAAGCGGAAGCTGATGATCAAGGACGAGATCGTCCGTCTCAGCGAGCCCGATACGTCGCACTGACGTTCATCGTCATCCGGAAGTTCAGGCGAGGCCCGCCCAGCGGGCCAGCGCCACGGCGCCGACGCCACCGAAAAGGCCGGGGGTAAACCCTCCGACCTTGCGGGTCATCACGGCCGCGACCACCGCGCCCACGATGAACGCGCCGCCCGTCTGCGCAAGCGGCACGATCGCGGCGGAGACGAGCACGGCGCCGGGGGCGTGATCGAGAAGGGCGGTCACGAAGCGATGGCGGCCGAGCCAGCGCATGGCGATGAAGCCGCCACCCTTCGCGGCCATCGCCGCGAGTGCCATCACCAGAATGGCGACGAGATTCTCAGGACTGGCGGACATCGGCGCCTTTCCTCAGATCCCGGATGGCGCCGAAGAGGCCGCCGGCCAGGCCGCCGATCACGATGTACCAGTTGCCACCGATCAGCCATTTTGCGGCGAAGGCGGCGGCGATCGCCACCATCCACGGCGCGATGTCGCGCTTGCCGCGAAACAGGATGGTCGCCACCACGACAAAGACCGCCACGCCCACGAAGTCGAGGCCGAGACGCTTGGCCATCGTGGGATCGGAGAGGACACCGCCGGCCGCCAGATGGCCCGCGAGCGTCGAGCCGGACCAGATGCAGGCCATGACGAAGCCGCCGCCCAGGAACTTCCCGAGGTCGCCATGGCCGCGCCGATATTCGGCAATGTTGACGGCCCAGTTCTGGTCGACCGTCACGTACCAGACCGGCGGCTGAAGCCACCACGGCAGGTGCGGGAGATGAGGCTGCAACGCCGCGCCCATCACGAAGCAGCGCAGGTTGGCCACGAACACGGAGACGGCGAGCGCCATCAAGGGCAGCGGCTGGGCCCAGATGTCGAGCGCCACCATCTGGCTGGTGCCGGCCATGACGGTGAAGCTCATCAACGTGGTCTCGAAGGCGCTGAGACCCTTCTGCGCGGCGGCGACGCCGAAGCCTATTCCGAAAGGCAGGGAGGCGAGGCCCGGCAGGATCATGCGCAGCGCGCCGGCCTGGAAACTGCGCCACGTCACGCGCGCGGAAAGGGACACTGAAGCTGCTACCGGTGAGGAGGAAATGGCGCGCAATCTAGGGCACGCGCGCCGCGGCCGGAACCGAGTTTACCTCAGCCGCCCATGAGCTGGGTCAGTTCAGCTTGTGCAGGTTGACCGACCAGGTGACCGGCGCGCCGTAGGCGTTGCGCGACTGGCCGCTGCACACGGCGATGTTGTCGGAGCCGCGATGGCAGACGAGCTGGTCGGAAAACCACCTTGAGCCGTCGTTGCAGGTCGAATCGGCGTCGCGCAGGCGCAGGACCGCACCCTCGAAACGGGCCTGGGCGCGTGTCCGGCAAGCTGTTCGGCCGCGCCGCCATTCGAGCTGACCCGCGCCGCTCGCGTCGAAGCAATAGGACGAGACGCCGGGCTGCAGCTGCAGGGCCTCGTGGCGGAAGGGATCGGTACGCCAGCAGCCCTGCATGAAAGAGTAATCGTTGGTGGGCGCGTTCGGCAGGCGCAGCCGATTGTCGCCGGGATTGCGCGGTTGCGGGGCGGCCTGCGGTGGCGTGGCCTTGGGTGGCGCGGGCTTGGGGGCGGGGGGAATCATCGGCGGCGGCGCAGCGGCCACCTGCGGCGGCTTGGGCGGTTCCGGCGGCTTGCAGTCGGCGATGCGCTTCTTCAGCTCGGCTTCTGCCAGCGCCAGTTCGACCTTCAGGACGCGCTCGCGCGATTGCTCGGTCGAGTAGGCCGCCTTCAACGCAGGCACCGGATCGGGCAGGGCTTCCGGTGGCGGGGGAGCCGGCGGCCCTTCGCGCGTGGCGATGGCGACGTCGGGATCCACGGGCAGCAGGCCGCGCAGCAGCCATGCACCGCCGATCAGAAGCAGCAGGAGTGGCAGCGCCATGGCGAGCGTTCGCCACCACGGCACGCCGGCGGCAGGAATGACGGCGGGCAATGCCGGCCGCGCCACCTGCGCCGCTTCCAGAACCGGGCGGCGCTCGGGCACGCGGGCCAGTGCGAGCGGCAGCAAGGCATTGGCCGCTTCCTTCTCGTAGCCCCAGGCGACGATCACCGGACGATCGCCGACCAGGAAGACGAAGGCGGGAGAGGGGGCGCGGGCCGCGAGCTTCAGCGACAGGCCGACGGTGCCGGTCTCTTCCTTGGGCCCGTGCCCCGCCAGCATGTCGCCCAGCCGGCGGATCTCGGCGAGCGTGGCCTCGACCTTCGCCAGCACAGCGTCGCGTTCGGCGGGGGCAAGCTCAGCAACGGGGCGAACGGGACCGGACCAGCCGGCATACCAGTCTATGCCCTGGCCGCTCTCATGGAGCTGCGGATCGGCCAGCAGGTCGGCGGCGGCATCGCCCAGGCGCCGGCGCACCACGCGGCGCAGTTGCGGCGCGGCATTGTGCAGGGGCTCGCCGCGCACGCCCAGCGGGCGCACGCCGCTGCGGGTCGTCACGATGAGCGTTGTTTCGCCGGCCATGGGAGATTGGAATTAGCCCGGCGATTATGGCGGCGCGATGGTTCAGGCCGCCTTCGCCCATTCCCGCAGGACGAATTTCTGCACCTTGCCGGTCGAGGTCATCGGCAGGTCGCGGAACACCACGTGGCGCGGGCATTTGTAGCCCGCGAGGTTGGCGCGACAGTGGGCGATGATGTCCTGGGCCGTTGCCGTCGCGCCGGGCTTCAGCATCACGAAGGCGCAGGGCGTCTCGCCCCATTTCTCGTCGGGCTTGGCGACCACGGCGGCGTTGGCGACGGCGGGATGGGCGATGATCACGCCCTCGACCTCGATGGTCGAGATGTTCTCGCCGCCGGAGATGATGATGTCCTTGGAGCGGTCGCGCAGTTCGATGTAGCCGTCCTCGTGCATCACGCCGAGGTCGCCGGAATGGAACCAGCCGCCGGCGAAGGCATCGCGTGTCGCGGCCGGATTCTTCAGATAGCCCTTCATGGTGAGGTTGCCGCGGAACATCACCTCGCCCATCGTCGTACCGTCGCGCGGCACTTCCTTCATGGTCCTGGGATCCATCACCGTGACGCCATCCTCGGCGGCGTAGCGCACACCCTGGCGCGCCTTCAGCCGCGCCCGGTCATGAGCCGGCAGTTCGTCCCAGTCTTCGTGCCACGAGCAGATCGTGGCCGGGCCGTAGACTTCCGTGAGGCCATAGACGTGCGTCACGCGGAAATTCTGCTTCTCCAGCGCCTCCAGCACGGCTGCCGGCGGCGGCGAGGCGGCGGTCATGAACTCGACCTTGCGCTTGAGCGGCCGGCGCTCGGCCGGCGTGGCGCCGATGATGAGCTGCATGATGATCGGCGCGCCGCACATGTGGCTGACGTCGTTGTCGGCCAGCGCGTCGAAGATCGGCTTGGCGGCCGGACGGCGCAGGCAGACCGAGGTGCCGGCAACCAGCGCCAGTGTCCACGGGAAGCACCAGCCGTTGCAATGGAACATCGGCAGCGTCCAGAGATAGACCGGGTGCAGGCCGATCGGCCATTGCGTGGCGTTGCCGTAGGAAGAAAGCGTAGCGCCGCGGTGGCTGTAGACGACGCCCTTGGGATTGCCGGTGGTGCCCGACGTGTAGTTGAGCGTGATCGCGTTCCATTCGTCCGACGGATAGGCCCAGGCGAAATCGGGATCGCCGTCGGCGATGAATTCCTCCCAGGTCGTGTCGCCGATCTGGGCGCGGTCCTCGCACTCCGGATCGTCGATGTCGACGACCAGCGGCTGGACCCTGGCGATCGCCAGCGCCTCGGTGACGACGCGATGGAACTCGCGGTCGACCAGCAGCACCTTGGTTTCGCTATGGTCGAGGATGAAGGCGACCATCGCCGCGTCTAGGCGGGTGTTCAGCGAATTCAGGACGCCGCCGGTCATGGGGACGCCGAAATGCGCCTCGTACATCTCGGGAATGTTGGGCGCCATGATGGCCACCGTGTCGCCCACGCCGATGCCGACCTTCGCAAGGGCCGAGGCGAGACGACGGCAGCGCGCATAGGTTTCCGCCCACGTCTGCCGACGTTCGCCGTGGATCAGGGCGACATGCTCGGGATAGACGCTGGCGGTGCGCTCGATGAACTGCAGCGGCGTGAGAGCGGCATGGTTGGCGGGCGTCTTGTCGAGGTCGCGTTCGTAGATGTTGTGCGCCGCGAGGGCGGTCTTGTGCGAGACCGGGCGGGGCGGTGCGAGGCGGGTGACGGAGGTCCGGCTCTTGACCGGCCGGCGCTGGCCCGGGCGGGCGAGCGGCTTGGAGGCGGGGACCTTGCGGGGCGCGGCGGCTTTCTTCGGCGAAGCAGCCTTCTTCGGAGCCACCTTCTTCGCGGCGCGCCCGGCCGGCTTCTTCGCCCTGGCGGCGATCTTGCGCTTGGCCGGAGCCTTCGACTTGCTGCTGCCTCGTCCCGTCTTGCGCTTGGCCATGATCTTCCGTCTGTCTCCTTGGGTGGCGGCACTCTCTCACAGGGCGCTGCGATTACTCCAGCCTGATATCCAGGTCCTTCAGCAGCCTGGCGAAGTAGGCCTGGTCCTCGCGCACCTGGCGCGCGAAGTCGGTATAGGATTGATATTCCACGTTCTGCGCCACGAGCAGAAGTTTCCCCTTCATGTCCGGCAGCGCCGCAGCCTGGGCTGCCGCATCGGAGATTCGCTTGAGCACCGGTTCCGGCGTGCCTTTGGGCGCAAAGAGGCCGAACCAGCTTCGAGCGCGGAAGCCCTTGAGATCGAGGCCGACCTCCTTTGCCGTCGGCGTGTCCGGCAGGTCGGCCATGCGGCTCGGCTGGTCGACGAAGGCGGCCCGCACCTTGCCGGCCTTGGCGTAGGGCACGAACGACGGATCGAAGACCATCTGGATGCGGCCGTCGAACACGTCGCCCGTGGCATCGACGATGGTCTTGTAGGGCGAATGCTGCATCTGGATTCCGGCCGCGCGCGTCAGCACCTCGCCGGTGAGATGCGTGATGGTGCCGAGGCCCGACGAGCCGAACCAGTACTTGCCGGGATTTGCTTTCGCGAGCGCCACGAATTCGGCCCAGCTCTTGGCGCCCAGCGCGTTCGTGATCGTCACGACGAGGATCGGCGTCGACAGGCGCGCGACGGCAACGAGGTCCTCGGGATTGTACGGGACCTTCCGGGCGGCCGGCGTGATGGCCATGATCGCGGTCGGCGAGAGCAGGAGCGTGTAGCCGTCGGGCGGCGCCGTCGCGACCATCTGGGCGCCGACACCGCCGGACGCGCCGGGCTTGTCCTCGACGATGATCTGCTGGCCGAGCGACGCGCTCATCTTCTCGGCATAGAGCCGCGCCACCTGGTCGGCCGAGCCGCCGGGCCCGTAGGGCACGATCAGGCGGATCGGCTTGGCGGGCCAAGTCGGGGTTTGAGCCTGCACACGCGTCGACGCCAGCGCGGCCAACCCGCCCAGCGTCACCTCACGGCGACCGACCATCGTTCCCTCCCAGGAACATGTTGTTGCCTGAAGGATAACGGTATGTGGCGGGCGGCGACAGCCGTTCCTAGACGAGGGCGAAGGAGTCGAGGAACCGGCGCGTCGCCGGCTGGGTCTCGATGCCGGGCTTGCCGTCGACCACGAGCTGGAACAGGCGGCCGCGCGACCAGTAGGTGCGGGTGACGGCGACATTGCCGTTGGGTTGGACGATCGTGTATTCGCGACCTTCGACCCGGCCGATCTGAAGCTTCTTCTCGTCCCGGTAGGAGCCCCCCGACGCCGAACCGTTGCGAACCTGCGTGAGGATGACGTCTGCCGCCGCGCCCCTGGTCACCGTGTTGGGGTAGTCGACATAGGATGCGATGTACGCCACCTGCGAGACCACGGAAGTCGCCTCGGTCATCGGCACGGTGTTGTTGTTGCCGATCGGCACCTGGACGATGGCGATCTTCGGCAGGGCGGGGAGGTCGACACGGAAACGGCCGCCCTCGGGCTTGTATTCCATCCAGCCCTGAGCCCGGCCCGCGGCCGGCAGAAAGGCCGTCGTGCCGCACGCGGTCAACAGAGCCGCGAACAAACGTCTGCGCATCGAAACACTCCGTGAGACAAGATGCTCCCACATCCGGATTGCCGCCGACCATGCCGGGCGTTAATCCTGACTGTCAAAAGGGAGAAGAAACCTCATGACCGTCGGGAACAGGTATCGCGCCGTGCATGCGCGCTCGCTGAGCGACCCGGAGGGTTTCTGGGCGGAGCAGGCCGCCGCGATCGACTGGACGAAGCGCTGGGACAAGGTGCTCGACGGCGCCAATCCGCCCTTCTATCGCTGGTTCGAGGGCGGTGAACTCAATGCCTGCCACAATGCGCTCGACCGGCATGTCGAGGGCGGCCGCGCCGATCAGACGGCGCTGATCTACGATTCACCGCTCACCGATACAAAGAAGAAATTCACCTATCGTGAACTGCGCGATCAGGTCGCGCTCATCGCAGGCATGATTGCCGGGCAGGGCGTGGGGAAGGGCGATCGAGTCATCCTCTACATGCCGATGATCCCCGAAGCCGTGATGGCGATGCTTGCCTGCGCTCGGATCGGTGCCATCCATTCCGTGGTGTTCGGCGGCTTCGCGGCCAAGGAACTGTCGAGCCGCATCGACGATTGCGCTCCCAAGCTGATCCTCACCGCCTCGTGCGGCATCGAGCCGACGCGCATCGTACAGTACAAGCCGCTGGTCGATCAGGCGATCGAGCAGGCCACACACAAGGTGCCGCGGGTCGTTCTGCTGCAGCGGCCGCAATGCGCGGCCACGATGATGGCCGGCCGCGACCTCGACTGGAACGAGGCACTCAGCTCCGCGCAGCCGGCGGCCTGCGTGCCGGTGAAGGCGACCGATCCGCTCTACATCCTCTACACGTCGGGTACGACAGGCCAGCCCAAGGGCGTGGTGCGCGACACCGGCGGCTACTGCGTGGCGCTCGCCTGGTCGATGAAGAACCTCTACGGCGTCGAGCCGGGCGAAGTTTACTGGTGCGCATCGGACGTGGGCTGGGTCGTGGGTCACAGCTACATCGTCTACGGGCCGCTGATCCATGGCGCGACCACGATCCTCTATGAAGGCAAGCCGGTTGGTACGCCCGACGCCGGCGCCTTCTGGCGCGTGATCTCCGAGCACAAGGCGATGGCGCTGTTCACGGCGCCGACCGCCTTCCGCGCGATCAAGCGCGAGGATCCCGAGGGCAAGCTCCTGAAGCAGTACGACCTCTCGAAGTTCCGCACGCTGTTCCTGGCCGGCGAACGCGGCGATCCGCCGACGGTGGAGTGGGCGCAGAAGCTGCTCGGCGTGCCGGTGGTCGATCACTGGTGGCAGACCGAGACCGGCTGGGCGATCTGCGGCAACTTCCAGGGCCTGGAGCCGATGCCGGTCAAACTCGGCTCGACCTCGGTGCCGTCGCCGGGCTGGCATCTCGACGTGCTGGACGAGAACGGCCATCCGATGAAGCCGGGCGAAGTGGGGGCGCTGGCCGGCAGGCTGCCCTTGCCGCCGGGGACCTTCCCGACGCTGTGGAACGCCGACGAGCGCTACAGGCAGAGCTACATGAGCGAGTTCCCCGGCTACTACAAAACCGGAGACGCGGGTTTCATCGACGAGAACGGCTATGTCTCGGTGATGACGCGCGTCGACGACGTGATCAACGTCGCCGGCCATCGCCTCTCGACCGGACAGATCGAGGAGGTGCTGGGCGCACACAACGACGTCGCCGAATGCGCGGTGATCGGCATTGCCGACGAACTGAAAGGCCAGGTGCCGCTCGGCTTCCTGGTGCTGAAGGCCGGCGTCAACCGGCCGCCGCAGGAGATCACCGCCGAGGTCGTGCAGATGGTGCGTGATCGCATCGGTCCCGTCGCCTTCTTCAAGAGCGCGCTGGTGGTGCAGCGTCTGCCCAAGACGCGCTCGGGCAAGATCCTGCGCGGCACGATGCAGAAGATGGCCGACAGCCAGCCGTGGACGCTGCCGGCCACGATCGAGGATCCGGCGGTGCTGGATGAAATCAAGGATGGCCTGAAGACGGCCGGGTTCGCGAACTAATTGTCATCCCGGGCGTAGCGAGGGATCTTTCTCGCAGCTCTCGAGGATCCCTCGCTGCGCTCGGGATGACACCATTGCTTTGAAGACGACAGTCGATTGTTTGGAGGAAGTATGAGTCTCGACATCAACCGTGCCGATCTCACCGTGGGCGTCGTGGGAACCGGCGCCATGGGCCGCGGCATCGCACAGGTCACCGCGCAGGGTGGCATCAAGGCCATCATGTTCGACGCCGCGCCCGGTGGGGCCGCGAAGGCCAAGGCCGCGATCGTCGACACGCTGAAGGGGCTGGTGGCCAAGGGCCGCCTCACCGACGCCGATCTCGCCAAGGCCGATGCCAATCTCGGCGTGGCGGACAAGATCGAGGACCTGAAGGGCTGCCACGTCGTCGTCGAGGCGGTGTTCGAGAATCTCGAAGTGAAGCAGAAGCTGTTCGGCGAGCTGGAAGCCGTGGTGTCGCCGGAAACGATCCTGGCGTCCAACACCTCGTCGATTCGCATCGCCTCGATCGCGCGCTCGCTGAAGCACCGCAATCGCGTCTGCGGCATGCACTACTTCAATCCCGTGCCGCTGATGAAGCTGGTCGAGGTCATTCGCGCGGCCGACACCGCGCAGTGGGTGGTCGACGCCATGGTGGCGCTGGGCAAGCGCCAGACGCGTGTGCCGGTCGTGGTCGGCGACACGCCGGGCTTCCTGGTCAATCTCGGCGGCACCGCCATCGGTACCGAAGGCCTGCGCATCATGCAGGAAGGCCGCGCGACGCCGTCGCAGATCGACGCCGTGATGCGCGACACCTGCGGCTTCCGCATGGGGCCGTTCGAGCTGATGGATCTCACCGGCATCGACGTGAACTTCCCGGCGCGCAAGATCATCTACGAAGGCTTCTTCCATGACCGGCGCATGACGCCGAGCCCGTATCACGAGAGCCTCTATGCGGCGGGCAAGCTCGGCCGCAAAACTGGCGGCGGCTGGTATGGCTACGACGAGAAGGGCGGCAAGGTCGACGCCGGCGCCGATCACCCGACCTCGCACGTGCCCGCCTCGAGCGTCGTCATCATGGACACGCACAACAAGAAGCTGCTGAGCCTGGTGAGCGGCGACGGCGCCAAGATGCTGGCGGCCGACGACGGCAAGAGCCCGATCCTCGTGGCGCCGATCGGCAAGGACTGCACCACGACGGCGGTCGAGCTCGGCCTCGACCCGAAGCGCACCGTCGCGGTCGACCTGACGGGCGACGTGTCCAAGCGCATTACGATCATGATGGCGCCGGGCTTCGATCCCGCGATCCGTGACGCCACCGCGGCGCTGCTCGCCAGGTCCGGCGCCAAGGTGACGGTGATCAAGGACTCGCCGGGCTTCATCGCCCAGCGCATGGTCTCGATGATCGCCAACCTCGGCTGCGAGATGGCGATGATCGGCATCGCCTCGGCCGCCGACGTCGACACCGCGATGACCCTCGGCCTCAACTATCCGCGCGGCCCGCTGGCGCTGGCCGACTGGCTGGGCGTCAAGGAATGCCATGAGATCCTGGTGCAGATCCAGGCGATCACCGGCGACGACCGCTACCGCCCCAGCCAGTGGCTGCGCCGCCGCGCGATGCTGGGGCTCAGCGCGACGACGGTCGAATAGCGACCTTCTCCGGGGAACAGGGCCGCCGGAACATCGTTCAATCCCCTGCAGCCTTTTGCAGGGGAATGCGATGACGATGCGGAGCAACTGGACGACGGCCGGCGTGGCCGCACTGATGTGCCTGACCGTCGGCGGGGTTCAGGCGCAGCAGATGAAGAACGAGAACCTGCTCGTCGGCATGCCGCAGGGTTTCAAGGTCGGCTTCAAGGACTCGAAGAATGGCATGAACATGCAGGAGTTCGTGCCGGCCTCGGAGACGGTGCAGAACTGGACCGAGATGGTCACCGTTCAGGTGTTCCTGAGCCGCAAGGATCTCCAGCCGGGCCCGTTCCTCGCGGCGATGCAGAAGCAATGGTCGGATGGCTGCAAGGGCAGCACCTCCACCGCGGTCGCGACCGGCAAGGTGAAAGGCTACGACTCCGCCACGGTCCTGCTGCGTTGCCCGTTGCTCGCGTCGACGGGCAAGCCCGAGACGGCGATGATTAAGGCCATCAAGGGCAACGACAGTTTCTACGTCGTGCAGCGCGCCGTGCGGTCGGTGCCGACACCCGATCGGCTGGAGACGATGAAGAAGTACATCGACGAGGTCGGCGTCTGCGATTCGCGTCTGGCCAGTGCGCCCTGTCCAACCGTCAGATAGCGCTCAGGCGAGCGTCAGGATCAGTGGTCCCTTACGCGTCGCGACCAGCGTGTGCTCGTACTGCACGGTGGGCTGATGGAGCGGGGGACGCAGCGTCCAGCCGTCGTCCATCTCTTCGACCGAATCGGCGCCTAGCGACAGGAACGGTTCGATCGTGAAAACGAGGCCTTCGGTGATCCTGCGGCGGTCGTGCTTCTCGTACCAGGTGGGAATCTCCGACGGCTCGTCGTGCAACGACCGTCCTACGCCGTGGCTCGCGAGATTGCGCACCAGGCTGTAGCCGTTTTTCTGCGCGAAGGTCTCGATCGACCGGCCGACCTCGTTCAGGCGGGCGCCCGGCTTCACGGCCCGGATGCCCGCCCACATGGCCTTGCGGCCGTCTTCGCAGAGTCTCTGAATGCGCGGGCTGGTTGGCGGCACGGCGAAGCTGGCGCCGGTATCGCCGAAATAGCCGTCCAGCTCGGCCGACACGTCGATGTTGATCAGGTCGCCCGCCTTGATGACGCTGTCGCCGGGAATGCCGTGGGCGCAGTCGGGGCCGATCGAAATGCAGGTCGCGCCGGGGAAATCGTAGGTGAGTTCCGGGGCCGACCGCGCGCCGTCCTTCTCCAGGAGAGCGCGGCCGAGATCGTCCAGTTCGCGGGTCGTCATGCCGGGTTCGAGCGCTGCCCCCATGGCGGCGAGGGTGCGGGCGACCAGCCGGCCGACGACGCGCAGTTTTTCGAGTTGCTCTTCATTCTCGATGGTCATGTTCGTCCTTCGTAGCTGGCGTTGACGTTTACGTAAAGGTAAACTACCTACGCTGTGCTGGCGGAGGAACCGCGGGCAGCCCACAGTCCTTCCAAGAAGACTGACCTTACTGATCGTTGGAGGACGACGCTCGTGACCGCTTTGGCCGCGCACTACACGCCCGAACACAGGATGTTCCGCGACACCTGCCGGCGCTTTTTCGAGAAGGAAGTGACTCCGTTCCACATGAAGTGGGAGGAGGAGGGGATCGTGCCGCGCGATCTGTGGCGCAAGGCGGGCGAGCAGGGGCTTCTAGGCATGACGATGCCGGAGGCCTATGGCGGCGCCGGCGCCGATTTCCTCTACAGCGCCATCATGATCGAGGAGCAGGGCCGCGCGCTGGCGTCGGGTCCGGCCTTCTCGCTGCACAACGACATCGTCGTTCCCTACCTGCTCCACTACGGCAGCGAGGAGCAGAAGAAGAAGTGGATCCCGATGGCCTGTTCCGGCGAGCTGGTCACGGCCATCGCCATGACGGAGCCGGGCACGGGCTCGGACCTGCAGGCGATCAAGACCACGGCCGTGATGGACGGCAACCACTGGGTCATCAACGGCTCCAAGACCTTCATTTCCAACGGCCAGCTCGCCGACCTCGTGATCGTGGTCGCCAAGACCGATCCCGCGCTGGGCGCCAAGGGCACGTCGCTGATCGCCGTCGAAACGAAGAGCGAAGGCTTCAAGCGCGGCCGCAATCTCGAGAAGATCGGCATGAAGGCGCAGGACACGTCCGAACTGTTCTTCCAGGACGTGCGCGTGCCGGCCGATCATCTGCTGGGCGGACCGGGCATGGGCTTCGTGCAACTGATGCAGCAGCTTCCGCAGGAGCGGCTGGTGATCGCCATCCAGGCGGTGGCGGCGATCGAGGCGGCGCTCGAACATACGCTGGCCTACGTGAAGGAGCGCAAGGCGTTCGGGAAGCAGATCATCGATTTCCAGAACACGCGCTTCAAGCTGGCGGAACTCAAGACCAAGGCCCATATCGCGCGCGTGTTCGTCGACGACTGCGTGGCGAAGCACCTGAAGGGCGAACTCGACGTCGCGACCGCGGCGATGGCCAAGTACTGGACGACCGAGCTGCAGTGCGAGCTGATCGACGAGTGCCTGCAGTTCCACGGCGGCTACGGCTACATGTGGGAGTATCCGATCGCGCGTCTCTACGCCGACGCCCGCGTGCAGAAGATTTACGGCGGCACCAACGAGATCATGAAGGAACTCATTGGACGCACTTTGTAATTTGCCTCCCCCGTCATCGGGGGAGGTGTCGCCGTCTCATGGCGACGGAGGGGTCATGACCCCTCCGCCCCTTCGGGGCACCTCCCCAATTGAATGGGGAGGAGAGCGGAGAAAGAGGAGAAGACCATGACCGACGCATACATCTACGACGCCGTCCGCACCCCGCGCGGCAAGGGCCGCAAGGACGGCTCGCTGCATGAAGTGACTCCCGTCCGCCTCGCCGTCACGGCGCTGCAGGCCGTGCGGGACCGCAACAACCTCGACACCCACCTGGTCGACGACATCGTCCTGGGCTGCGTCATGCCGATCGGCGAGCAGGGCGCCGACATCGCGCGCACCGCGTCGGTGATGGCCGGCTACGCCGAGAGCGTCTCGGGCGTGCAGATCAACCGCTTCTGCGCCTCGGGCCTCGAAGCCACCAACATGGCGGCCGCGCAGGTCATGTCGGGCCAGAGCCAGGCCGCCATCGGCGGCGGCGTCGAGAGCATGAGCCGCGTGCCGATGGGCTCGGAC
>OFDC01000171.1_pt1 | contig 65712 bp, 55 predicted proteins | sample 1520941 | NCBI WGS metagenome assembly OFDC01 (sample SAMEA94258168, study PRJEB24077) | hot springs metagenome | biome: Aquatic biome; feature: Water | place: India | collected 2012-12-06 | depth 5 m | reverse complement strand
TTTAATTTTAGTGTGATACTGAGAAACTGTGAGACTGTGGAACTGTGAGAGTTTTTTAATTCGTTGTGTTTGTGTCTCGGTTGTGTCGTACACCTTGATTTTGAAGGCAATTAATTATTTAATTCAAGAAGCTTTGCTTTGAGTTCTTCGATGGTCAATTCAGTGAACTGTGGGTTGATTGCAGGTTGATCTTTTTCTACTGTTATCTCATCGAAATATGCATAGGCTTTTTTGTCTTCATATTTAAGTATCATAATGCTGAAAGCATTTCGAGCGGGGATATCTACTAATCGATAGTCTTTTGAAGATTTTAGAATTGGCATAATAATATTCTCATTCTTATAAATAATCTTGCAGTCGATGTTTGAGGCTGGTTTAAGATTCACTAGAATATCTTGTTTTGGTCCTCCTTTTAATCGATCGTAAATGTCACAATTTGCCCAGCCGAGATTTGTTAAGGACATGATATAATCGTTTGTTGAACCTTTATCGAAACCATTTAATCCAAATTCCTCTTCGATGCTCGCAACTTTTTGAGCTTCTATTTTTTCATAAAGACTTTGAATGTTGGAAACGCCATACTTTTGAAGTACTTTATTGATCTCTCCCGCTTGAATTGCTTTTCTGTCTTCTTCTGAAAAACCATCTCGATAATCACAATGATTTCGAACTTGTACATACAGTCGTCTCAGTTTCGTTTTGGGAAATAATTTATCAGTTATTCTGCACCAAAACGCATTACAAGCCCTTGCGCGCTGAATATAGTTCACTTGACAAGTTAGGTATTCTAAGGCCTCAACATCGTAAATCGGGTTTTTATTTTTCTTCCAAGTAATACCCTTCTTTTTTTGATGATTACCATCAAACAAAAATGCATCGTACGCTTTTTTCTTTGAAGGCATCATTATTTTAATTTCCTTATTATTCTGAATCGCTAGTGATGTGCCTACTTCATCTTGAGCCTCGGTGTGTACCATTCCAAGGGTGGCTAGGATTTCGTTTTGTGAAGTCATAGTGGTAAGATTGTTTGCAATCATGTCACTATAGTTGGAACATACCTTTATTTTGAAATTAACAGAATCGTTTTGAGCGTCTTCCGATATTGAAAAAGTGTTGCTCGGAATAAATACCTGAGCCCCACCTTTGCATTTCAGATAATTATCAATCTTGGGATTTATTTTAAATGTTTCGGCGGGGTCTGCTAGCAGTGTATATAGTTCTTCAATATCATCAATAGGTTTTTCAAAAGTTTCCTTTTCTCCCACAGTATTTAAGACTGAGGGAGGAAGACAGTAGATAATAATATCTACTTTGCGATTTAGAGATAGATCGGAAGGATGTTGTGGATTCTGTTCGCCATAGGACTGTTTGACTATTTCATTTGCGGGAAGTTGAAACTTATCTACTAGTAAATTGAACACTGCATCCAATCTATTGTCGGATAATCTTTGATTACTCTGGATATCTCCCAATGAATCAGCATGAGCGAAAAGCTTTAGCTGAAATTTCTCACATTGTATTGTTTTTATTTCTTCAGAAAGTTTCGTCAGCTCAATGTCGCTGATGGAATAGCTGCCTGTCTCAAAGAAGATGGTATGCATCAAATCTTGAGAATATGCTTGGGAATTAGAAAGGTATAGGAGGAAAACGAATACTATAAACGCGTAGTTTCTTTTAATCATAGCGATTGGTTTTAAGGTAAAGCAGGTGGGGTAACGGACTAATTAATTAAATTGTTGTATTAAAATGATTTTATCCGTACACCAGAAAGCGTACCAATCAACGCCGTAACAGTGGTCTCGTTTCTAGCGCCAGTGCATTATTGGAGGCTATCAGATAGTATCGAAGTGTTGGTTGAGTCGCTTATGCTCACAATGGAGCGTGGATGCACTAAATTCGCGGAAAATAATTTGCTCGTGTTTCCTCTGTACAGAAAGCTCAATAACAATAAAAGCTACTATAAAATCTCCTCCAACTCTGAATTCACGGAGATTGGAACGATGGGGAATTTCTGGTGGGAAAATAATATGTCCGCCAAAATCCTCCCCGAACGTGTCATGATCCAAGATATGATCGACGGACTTGATGGTACTTACGTCGAAATAAATGAGAAGGAATACGAGGAGTTTTTGAATATTTGTACGCTCCAAAAACAAAAAAGAGAAGTCTAATATGGCCATTCGCATCGAACATAACGTCTCTCTCAGAATGTACAACACATTCGGAATCGACGCTGCTGCTAAAACATTCGCTGTTTTTTCTAATACAGAAGAATTAGCAGAACTTCTCCATGATAACGCCTACACTTCAGACACACCATTCATACTCGGCGGTGGAAGTAATATCCTCCTCACTAAAGATATCGATCGCCCTGTTCTGCTCAACCGACTTAAAGGAATTGAGCTGGTGAATGAAGATGAAAATTTTTATTACGTGAAAGCTGCGGCTGGCGAGATCTGGCACAATTTCGTTCTTCATTGTATTAAGAATGAATACGCGGGAGTGGAGAATCTATCACTCATCCCCGGAAGCGTTGGCGCAAGCCCGATGCAAAATATCGGTGCATACGGGGTAGAAATTAAAGATGTGTTCCATTCTCTCGAAGCATATCACATCAAAGAACATATTATCAAAGAATTTAACGCTACCGAATGTTCATTCGGTTATCGCGAAAGTGTTTTTAAACGAGAACAAAAAGACCAGTGGGTAATTTTATCAGTGACGTTCCGTCTTCTCAAACGCGCACAGTTCAGAACGGACTACGGTGCCATCCAAGAGGAACTCGATAAAATGAAATTGGAGAAGATGACGATCAAAGCGGTTAGTCAAGCGGTGATCAATATTCGAACATCAAAACTCCCTGATCCCAAAAAACTGGGCAACGCAGGAAGTTTCTTCAAAAATCCTGTGGTGTCATTAGAAGTGGTCAATAAGATCAAAGAGCATTATCCCAACCTCCCTGTATATCCCATCGACGAACAATCAGCCAAAATCCCTGCAGGATGGCTGATCGAACAAGCAGGATGGAAAGGGAAGAATCGCGGCACGCACGGTGTACATGACAAACAAGCACTCGTACTAGTAAACTACGGCGGCGCCACCGGCAAAGAGATCTACGACCTCAGTACGGACGTGCTCACTGATATCGAATCCAAGTTCGGAGTAACCCTAGAACGCGAAGTCAATATACATTAGTGACTAGTGACTAGTGACTGGTGACTAGTTTAGTGACTAGTGACTGGTGACTAGTTTAGTGACTAATTATTAGTGACTGGTTAATGAGATTATGTTTAGTTTCTTCCTTCTCTCAATGTTCGTATGCTTGACGATAGCATCTTTCTTATTTCGATAAGTTGTTCGTTTATATTTTCGGGAAATTCATTGTATCCAACTTCGTGGAGTAATTCAAACCAGTATGCAGTTTCGTGAGCTTCTTTTTCTGCAATTTTGAATTTATTGATCATATCAGCTTTACTGCTGGCGAATTGAGCTTCAGAAATATTTGCACCAATAGAAGTCCCTGATCTAATGAGTTGATTGGAAACAGCAAATTTTTTTTCTGAATTTAGCTGATCACAAAATCTAAGAATAGCCGCACCGAAAGTGACAGATTTTGAGTATAGAATACTTTTCATTTATTACAATTTAGAGCTGCAAATCTCAATGCAAAATCAATAAAATGAAAGGTATATTTTATACTACATATTCTTGAATAATATACATTTATCACTAGTCACTAGTCACTAGTATCTAGTCACTAGTCACTAGTCGCTAGTCACTAGTCACTAAAACTTTGCGCATGGCATGATGCGTTTTTTCATGGACTTTTGATTGTGCTTTGAGGCCCATTGATAGGAGACGGATAGTTCGTGTGAACCGGCAGAACTTGCGATACTTAGTCTGGATACTGTGATGTCATAGCTGTACCCGAACTTGTACTTACCAGCCTGGAAGCCTAGAAGAACAGCCAATGCATCGTGATTCATGTAGCCGTAGTTGTTACTCTTTGCAGGTAATCCTCGGTACCATAATCCTAAGATGATGGGACTTACTTCATAGTAAAATCCAATATCTAATTGATCAAATTCATCTTGCATTTGATAATTCGCTGCAATGACAACATAGTTATCTAGCTTGGTCAACGAATGTCCTTTGATGCGCAGACGAAGTCCACCGTGGGCTGTAACGCGCATTCCAAGCGGCGCCTCGTTATAGCCATATAACGATTCATTTGGTTTGTTTAAGTGAAATGTTGAAATACCAAACCAAAACTTCGGACCGTAAGTCAAGAAGCCCGCACCGAAATCGAAATAGGAAATCGGCTCCATGATTGGAAATTCTACCGAAGGACTATTGGTCTCTCTGATCATTTGATCATAAAAACGAAGCTTGTTAAAGTCAATGTTTTTTGATACCAAGGACATTTCTAGTGCAGGTCTGAAAAACCAATTGCGCTTGATGCGCGCTTCATAGGCATACTGGAATCGAAGCGATGTAGATCGCAACGCTCCGCTACCGGCGCGGTCGTGATTGACAATCATTCCCAATCCACTTTTAATGTTCGGGATGTATGTATCGTATGATACGTTGTATGCTTGAAACGCACCAGGGATCGCAGACCACTGATTGCGTATTTGACTTGTCAAACGGTTTTGTACAGAGGCTCCGGCAAATGCAGGATTCATCTGTGTTGGTGAGGCATAGAACTGAGTGAATTGCTGATCTTGTGCAATTGCATTCTGAACAAAGCCTAGTATAATGGTGAGGATGTATAATCTTTTCATGGCGCTGGGTGTTTAGGTGGTTTCACTATTTAACGATGAGTGTTACGTCTCCGGCTTGCTCGAAGCGTTGCCCATCGACAAATCGCGCGCGGACTTTCCAAACATATACATCTTGTTTGCAAAGTTGTCCTCTATAATATCCGTCCCATCCCTTGTTCACATCGGTAGTCTCGTATAACAATTCACCCCACTTGTTGAAGATGAGTAATTGATATTCCGTAACCCCTGAATGAATCGGGAAGAACACGTCGTTGTCATAACTATTTGGATTGTATGCTCCGCCATTCGCTCCTGTTGGATCAGGGCTGAAGGCATTCGGGAAATCAATAAGACCGCCCTTCTTCGCATATACCGCATCGTATAGTTGCATGGTGTCAGGACAGTTGTACTGATTATTCGCAACTAAGGTTATGGTGTACAATCCTTCTTGTGTGTAGTAGTGAATAGGACTCACTTCATTGCTGTAAGTGTCATCACCAAAATCCCAAGAATAAGTAGTCGCATTTTCTGAAAGGTTCAAACAGTAGATCGGCTGACTCGGAATGCTGATTTCATTTGGTGTTACTGTGAATGCAGCTTGAGCATTCGGATACACCACAATGATTTGCTCTTGTGTCATCACATCTGTGCTTCCATCAAAACCAGTAATGGTCAATGTTACAGTGTAGGTACCCGGAGTGTAATAAGTGTACACGGGGTTGGTAGCATTTGCTTGTCCACCATCACCGAATTGCCAGTTGCTTATCGCAGCATATTGACTGAGGTTTTCAAATTGAACTGTCAATGGCACACAACCTTGCGCAGGTCCTGTGAAATTAGCAACAGGTACAGGAGGGTTTATCACTACTGTGCGATATGCAGTATCGCTACAGAAGCTATTCGCACCAATCAATCGAATGGTATACGTTCCCCATTCTCCGTAGGTGTAAGATCCTGGTTCTTCTTCGATCAATTCTGTTCCATCATCCATTCTCCATTCCCAATTGAGATTACCTCCAATACTAGTATTGTCGAGTTCAATTGTTGCTGATGGCCATGTTTGCTCATCAGGCGTAGCAGTGAAATTGACTTGTGGAATTGGGAAGACAGAAACAAATGCATCTGCAGTATCAACACAACCGAATTGGTTTTGTACAATCAATGTTACGTTGAAAGTAGTGTCTTCATCTGTCCAGTTGAAGAAGGTGTGTTGCGGTTCGTATAGATTGCTGATATCACCATCACCAAAGTTCCAGATATAAGACCAACCTCCGTCGGTATTGTTATCGAACTGTACTGTAAGGGGAGAACATCCTTGCGCATTTACAGTGAAGTCTGCCACCAATTGTGGTGATACCTGCACGAGTACTTGATCACTGCTCTGACAACCTTCTTCGGTGTACGCATAAAGTGTAACAGTGTAGTTAGCTTGCTCCGTTCCGAAGTTGTAGAAGGTATGTGTATGTAGTGAATCAGAAGTGGTCGAAGTTTCTCCTGTACCATATACCCATGAATATGAATCTGCACCGATACTGCTATTCGAGAAGGTTACATTTTGTGGATAGCATCCAAAAAGGCTGTCAACGTTTACAATAGCCACTGGTCTGTGATAGATGTGCATGTTCACCGTTGCGGTGTCTGTGCAACCATATAAGTTTTCTGCAACAAGTGTTACAGGATAAACTGCATTCTCGGTATTACTAGTGCTGAATGTATGCGTTGGAGAAGGAAGAGAAGAAACTCCACCGTCACCAAAATTCCATGTATAAGAACTTGCACCCACACTCTGATTGATGAATGGTGCAGCGTAAGGCGCACAATTCGTAGTGTCTGTGAAGAATGCTGCAATCACTTCTGGGAAGAGATTGAAGAGTACACTGGTAGTATCCGCACAACCAATCGCATTGTATGCCGTGAGTTGAATGACGAATGATTCAACGTTATTACCAGGTGCAGCATATACGTGCGAGTGAATAGTATCTCCATTTAAAGAAGATGTACCATCGCCATAATTCCATAAATAGCTCGTAGCGTATTGTGATTGATTGGTAATTTCTACAGGAGCTGGTTCGCATGCGGCAGATTCATCGATGATGAATTCAGCTACAGGTGAAGGATGAATAACAATATCATCGCTGTATGTATCTGTACATCCATAAGATGATGTAGCCATTACTTGAATGGTGTAAGTCACCGGATTTGCACCTGCGTTGCCGTAGAATACAGTTGGATCTTCTTGTGTCGATTGAATTCCATTTCCAAAATCCCATGAATAATTATCTGCATTCACGGAAGTGTTATTCAATGTAACGTTGATCGGTCCGCATACTGCGCCTGGATCAACGAAGCTCGCTGTCACTGTTGGGAATACTTGTACTGGCAAACTAAATGTGTGCACACAACCATCGGCAGATGCTGCAGTCAATACTACATTGTAGGTGATGACAGACGATGAGTTGTTGACGAAAGTGTGCGCATGTAAATTATCATTGATTGCAGCAGAAGAATTGTCGCCATAGTTCCAATCGTACTGTGCACCATTGATCGAAAGATTCGTAAAGTTCACAGTAAGTGGGCTGCAACCAGAAGCTAAATCCATGCTGAATTGCGCGATAGGGCCGGGGTGTACAACGATGACACTTGTTGCAGTATCCACACATCCAAAGGCGCTCGTTCCAACAAGTGTCACTGTGTAGCTGATTGGATCAGTAGTGAAGTTATTGAAAGTATGCGTAGGTATTGGGAAGGTAGATGTTTGACCATCTCCAAAATTCCATTGATAGGTTTGCGCACCTGCCACGTAAGGCATCGTAATGTTTAGCGGCGAACATCCAGACGATCCAGAAAGATCGAAGCTGAAGTCTGCCACTGGATATACTACCACAGGATGTGATGTAGTATCATTACATCCATTGACGTTGTAGGCGATCAATGTTACATCATACGTTTGAATAAAGCCTGTATTGTTATCGTACAAATGGCTTGGCTCAGTAACAGTAGAAGTTGTTCCATCTCCAAGATCCCAGAAATACGTTGCTGCATTCAACGAATTGTTTTCGAAAGTCACATCAAATGGAGCGCAACCCGGAGGGGTACCACCATCATTGAAATCAGCGAAAGCACCAGCGAAAACAGTTACATACATCGTATCTGTAGCAGCACATCCGAAGGCATTGTATCCAGTGAGTACTATTCTATAAGTAGTATCGCTATTGGTGATATTGATAAATGTTTCTGTTGGATTTTCATCAATTGAATTGCTTCCATTTCCAAAATTCCACAAGTAGCTCACCGCACCTGTAGAGTTGTTGGTGAATTGCACTTCAAGTGGAGAACATCCAGCATTGATATTCATATCAGCACTTACAGTAGGACGAGGTTCTACTGAAACAGTTGTTGTAGTAGTGTTTGAGCAGTATGCAGTGTTGACAGTAAGTGTTATAGTAAATGTGCCAGAGCCAGTATACTGGTGGGTTGGATTTTGTTGAGTTGAAGTTTGTCCGTCGCCAAAATCCCACAGATACGAAGTGATCGGTTGACCAGGTACTGTAGTTGAAGCGCTGCTGAAATTAGCTACTTCACCTTCGCAGAGATTGCTCACAGCGATGCCTGCAACAGGAGAAGAGTATACAGTGATAAAATCATTATCAGTAGTCGAACATCCGTTACTATTTGTAACAGTAAGAGAAACGGGGTGATTACCTGGAGTGGTGTAGTGAACAGGAGGCGGAGTCGCACCCGAATAAACGTTCGGTGCTACATCAAAAGTCCAGTTCCACTGAGTTACGTTGTTGCTGTTGGTAGAAGTGTAGGTCACATCAAATTCATCACAACCAAATGGCGGTGATTTTAGGATGTTGACTGTGGGTCTCGGTAATACGACGATGGTCACAGTGGCAGCATCGGTACAACCGCCTGTAGCACCATTGATACCGGTGCGGGTGGTGACAGTGAATGTTCCAGCTTGATTGAATACATAAGTAATGTTACCACTACCAGTATTGATCCATGTGTTATTAGTACCGAAATTCCATTGATAGTAATTACCACCAGAAGAAAGCTGTGTGAAGATTACAGATTCGCCTTGACAGATGGTATCTCTGTTCGCAGATAAACCAGCCACAGGTGGAGGAACAATTTCAATGGTGATAGAAGTAGGAGCGATACCACAGAAATTACTATCGAGTAATTGAACAGTGTATGTTCCAATTCCAGGATAGTGCATAGTGTGTGGAAACGTTGGAGGCCAAGGCGTCCAATCGATGATCGAGTCATGACCGAGGTTCCAGTAATCACCAAAATTCCAATATTCATAACGCTGATAAATATTCCCTTGGAATAAGCAGTTGCGTTCTGTTGTATTTGTGAATGTAACAGTTGTATCAGGATAGCATAACAAAGTAGCAGATGCTCCAATGCCTGGATCATCTAAGTCCCAAATACGAATAGGGTTGAAAGTCGCTTCCGACTCTCCACCCTGAATGGTGTTACAATTATTTTCTGCAGTGAGCGTCACCACTGTTTCGCAGTCTACCGTTCCCACTTCATAGATGTGAGAAATCGTTTGTTGCCAGTTGGTGTGATCGAATGTCAATTGAGGAGAACCATCACCGAAATCCCATGTGAACATGGTCGTTGTAGAAACGTTGGTGGATGAGTTGATGAATTCCATTACTTGTGGTGCACACGCTTGTGTGAGTCCACCGACTGGAATTTGGATTGAAGCACTTGTGGCTTCTTCCATTACTAATGTACCATTCACCACACAACCAGTGGTGGTGTTGGTGATAGTGACATTAAAAATTTGGACTGCTTCTAGGTAGTTATGACTAATGAATTGAGGTGGTGCCCAGTTGGTTCCTGATTGAATGGGCGACCCGTCTCCCCAATTGATGGTATAAGACGCCCATGTGGAGGGCGAAGCAAGATTCAACGTGTAATCAGTGCCAGAACATGCATACCAGGTGGGGGTTGAGCTAGCGGCTCCATTGTAATCAAAGACCGTACATTGTGCCATCACGGAAGAGGTGATCAATTGCACAAGCGCCAACAACAAACTAGATAGAAGTATGCTCGGAGTCTTTTTCATATCCACTTCTTACGGGCCCTCGCAAGAAATGGGTACGTTAGGGAGCATTTTTTTAGACAAAAACCTAAAAATCAGCGCTGAATGGAAAACTTTGATGCCTGAATAAAGGTCGTTCGGACTACACTATTTCCTTTTTTATCCGTTCCACCATCTCCGCAACAGCGGGGCAAACGGTCGTGTTTCGGTAGGTCAAATCCATGATTTGAGACATGTTTTTTCTGTCCGTATGAGGATATTCCCGACATGCTTTTGGACGCACTTCGTAAATTTTGCAATAGTTGTCCTCATCAAGAAATAGACAAGGAGATGAATTGAGCACCCAATCGCCATCTTCATCAATGTGCAAATTCTTAGAAGTAAATTCTGATGGTTTCATACGAAGATGACTAGCGATACGATCAATATCTACATCGCGAAAAATAGGACTAGTCGTTTTGCAGCAGTTGGCACATTTCAAGCAATCAACTTCCTCAAACAGTTCTTCATGCTTCACATGAAAAAACTGATCCAAGTCCTTGCGCTTAGCCCAATTCAAAAGAAGTTTTTTATTCTCCTTCTTATTGTTCTTCCCACGCTCAAGATATTTTCGTAATAATTCATCCACGGAGCGAAGATAGAAAGGATATGGAGAAGCGGAGAGAGGATATGGAGAAGCGGATATGGATATGGAGAAGTGGAGGAGAGGAGGAGAGATATGGAGGAGCGGAGGAGAGGAGGAGAGATATGGAGGAGCGGAGAGAGGAGCAGCGGAGAGAGGAGAAGCGGATATGGAGGAGCGGAGGAGAGGAGGAGGGATATGGAGGAGCGGAGAAGCGGAGGAGGGATATGGAGTTGGGGGTTACAATTGCTTTTTGTAATAATTAATTAACCCTTGCAGTTGGGCGAGGATGCTTTCGGATTTTGTTGCTAAGGTTTCTATTTCTTTTGAATCAACAAGCTTATGTGTGTCGAGTCTGAAGAGCTGATTTTGAAACTCTGCACATGATGCTTTTGCGATGTACAGAAATTGCATTTTTTCCTTTCTACTGATTCGAGTTAAACCTTCTGCGATATTGTCCGAAACACTTCCACAAGAAGCCTCCATCTGTTCTGCAAGTCGATAGATTCCCCTTTCTCGTAGCAGCTTATAGCACGGAACATAAAGCTCATACAATCTTAAGGTGTCTCGCCATAATTCGGTCGTTTTATAGTCTTTCATTTTTCAAATTTCCTTCTCGAAAATTGAAATGACAAATACTTGTTATATGCATAACGCATATTCGAATATTCCATATCCTCTCCTCCTCTCTCCATATCCCCTTCCATTAAAGGCGTGCTGCAGCTCGCCTCTACATCCCCTCTCCGCTTCTCCATATCCTCTTCTCCTCCAAATCCTAATGCGGATCTTGAAACGCGGGGTTGGTTAGGAAGGTCGTGTCGGTGAGGCATTTTAGGAAGGCGAGGAGATCGGCTTTCTTTTGATCGGTGAGTTGAAGGCCTCCTGTTGTGAATTTCATGAACGGATCTATCGTCGAAGATGGAGTGCCGCCGCCGTTGTAGTGTTCTATGACTTGTTCTAATGTTGTAAATCGACCATCGTGCATGTAAGGGGCGGTGAGCTCGATGTTGCGCAAGGATGGGGTCTTGAATTTGCCGCTGTCCAATTCATTCAGTGTCACTAAGAATCTTCCTGGATCATTTTCGAATGTGGCGTCTAGTCCATTGTTGTGGAATAAATAATCGGTCATCTGCATGGCACCGAATCCGTGGCAGTGGAAGCAATCTGCTCCACCCTGAAAAGTGGGATTGTCTTGCGGATCGCCGCCTTCAGTGATGAACAAATTGAAGCCGCGCTGTTCTTCTTCAGTAAAGAAGTATTGTCCGATACGCTGACGGTCAAATTTGGAATCGGCACTGATCATGGTGCGAAGAAATGAGGCGATGGCTTTTGCAATTTTTTCTTTCGTCACTTCGGTGCTACCGAATGCCCCAGCGAATTTGGGCGGATAGAGCGGATCTGAGGCAATCTCTTGCACCACATTGATCCAACTATCATTCATTTCAATGGGGTTCTCTATGGGCTCTAAAATTTGTTCTTCGAGGGTTTGAGCGCGGCCGTCCCAAAAGAAAGTCGTTGACCATCCCATATTAACGAGCGGCATCGCTTGTCTTGTGCCTATTGCACCTGTTTCTCCAATCGAGAATTGATTAGGATCACTAAATCCTTTGTCTGGTAAATGACAACTTCCACAAGACATGGTATTGTTGCCACTTAGTTTTTTTTCCCAAAATAAATATCTCCCTAACTCCACGCCCTCAACGGTCAATGGGTTATCTGCGGGAATATCCATGGGGGGGAAGAAGGGGGGAATCACCAAATCGTAGGGTGTTCCGTAATCAACCACTTCCTCTCCAGGAGGAAGCACCTCTTCTTCGGGCAAAGGATGTCTGCACGCGAAAACACCTACGACCAAGAATGTCAGTAGTACGGCGTATGTGCTATTTCTTCCAATGCTCATTGTTCCAAAGGTAAGAAGGTGTGGTTCTGAACAAAATTCCAGTCGGTCAATGTTTTTAAAAATGCCAATAAATATCCCTTCTCTTCATTCGTCCAATTCATCGGCTGAATTCTGAAATCTTTGTTCGGATGATTTTTTCCACCTGAATTATAAAACTCAATAACCTCTTCCAATGTTCGCATAGAGCCATCGTGCATGTAAGGCGGCGTCAGCTCTATGTTTCGTAAGGTGGGCGTTTTAAATTTTCCGTTATCTGATTTTTTATAGGTGATCAATTCTTTTCCAGCATCTGCATAATTTTCATAAAGTCCAATATTGTAAAATTGGTAATCTGTAAATTGTGGAATGGAATGGCATTTCATGCATGCAGCTTTTTCACTGAAAAATATTTTCTTCCCCAATTCTTCTTCTGCTGTAAATGCTTTGGTATCCTGTTGATAATACCAACGATCAAAGCGTGAATCGGCGCTGATAAACGTGCGCTGATAAGCTGCCAATGCGCGAATAATCACATACGAATCTATTGGTCTATTGTAAGCTGTTTGACTTAAGTTTTGATACTTCTCCATTTTCTCCAAACGATCAATCGCGTCTTGCATCGACATATCCATTTCGATGGAATCTTGAAGCGGCGCGAGTGCTTGAAGTTCTAATGTAGGTACGCCACCTTCTGCCATGAAATAGGGCATCCATAGTAGATTGGCCAATGTCGGTGCGTTTCTTTTTCCCAACTTTCCATGAGCGCCTGTGCTGCGTGCTTTACCATCGGTAAAGGCCATGGAGGGCACATGACAGGTAGCACAACTCATCGATTCAGTGCGAGATAATTTTTTCTCAAAAAATAATCTGCGACCTAATTCAATTCGGGCAGCGGTGGCCTGATTGTCTTGTGGTATTGTTGGTTTTGGAAAAAATGAGGGTGTGCGATATTTATAAGTCTGGTCTTCCATCACACGTTGTTCTTGACATGCAAGCAACACAACGATGATGGAAATAAGGAATATCGAAATGCGCATTATTGAATCGAAAAAGCAGAAACAAAATTTTCTACGACTTTGGTTGCAAGTTCTGGATTGCCCGCAGTATGCGTCACATCATCTACTTCGATGTCTAATGGATTCGGACCACCATTGATGATTTGATCTGCTTGAATAATGATGGACAAGTTTTGCGATTGATTTGCTTCCACCGTGAATGATTTATCAAGTGTCACGGTACGATACAAAAAGTCATCTCCCGTGTGATAGGAGAAGGGTGAAATCAATGCCGCACCTTCTTGACCAGTTAGGTCTCCACGTCCTTCGAATTTTGAAAAGATGTATCCCGTGTTCCACGTCCAGAACATACCAGCTGCACCTTGAATACTAAGTGGACTGCTGTTCGGATAGGTAGAAGGATCAATGTCTTTATTGATTGCTTCTGGAACACCAATTCCGATTTTAATTTGATTGTAAGTTCCGGGAGTTACTTGTGCGCTGAATGAATAACCTGTTCCGAGGTTGGCTAGCGCAATATCTTTTATCACTACCTCTTGTCCTAAATCATTTACTAAAGAAATATTGCTGAGGTAAGATTGAAAATTTTCTACACGAATGCGATGTCCTTGCGCATCAAAATAAACGGTGCCGATTTCAAGAGCCGCATCATTGTACTTGGAAGAGAAGCTTACATTCACTGTTGGATCAGTGGACGCGGGCGGTGTTACCACTTCTTTTTTTTCTTCTTCATTTTCACAAGAAATGAAGAAAAGAGAAGAAAGAATGAAGAAGAGTAAATATTGAATCGGACTTCTCATGGTGATTGCTTTGAACCCATACAATGAATGGGGCTTGATACCCTAAAGATACGAACTAATCATCATATCGGGTCGACGTCGATGCTGATTTTTGCGCTTTTAAATTCTGTCATGGAGAGCACGTCCCGCATGGCTTGGGCGATCTGGGCTTTTTTCTCCTTCAATTCGGTATTGCGAATCTGCTTGACCATCAATTGTTGTAGATAATAATTATTAATACGAGGAATATGCGGTTTTTCGGGACCAAGCACGTGTGGGCCAACGATTTCGGCCAAGAGCTTCCGCGCCTCATGCGCTGCACGTTCGGCCTTGTCTTCTTCTTTATGCTTCACGGTGATTTTGATCATGCGCACATACGGCGGATAGCCGAAATGCTGTCGCTCTGCAATTTCATGATCATACAAGGCTTGATAATCGCCTCTTTTTACAAAATCAAAAAGCCAATGCGTTGGATTGAATGTTTGGATAATGACTCGTCCTTGCTTGCCGCGTCGGCCTGCTCTTCCCGATACTTGCATCATCAATTGATAACTGCGCTCGATGCTGCGGTAATCAGGATAATTCATCATTTTATCGGCATTCAAAATACCAACAAGCGAAACGTTGTCGAAGTCAAGCCCTTTGGTCACCATTTGTGTGCCCACAAGAATCTGAATTTTTCCAGTCTCAAAATCTTGAATGATTTTTTGATAGCTATTTTTATTTCGAGTGGTATCCAAATCCATTCGCTGCACGGTGGCTTCTGGAAAAATCAATTGAATATCTTCTTCAATTTTTTCAGTACCAAATCCGAGCATTCTCAAATCAGTACTTCCACAAGCATTGCATCCTTTGGGTGGATCGCAGCTGTATCCGCAATAATGACATTTTAATTGATGAACATTTTTGTGATACGTCAAGCTTACGTCGCATCTCGTGCACACTGGTATCCACGAACAGGAGTGACATTGCCAAATGGGAGAGTATCCTCTTCTATTTTGAAATAAAATAATTTGTTCGCCTGCAGCCATACTGGCTTCCATCGCCTGAATTAATTCAGAAGATAAATTGCCTTGCATGCTTTTTCCTTTCAACTCTTTTCGAATATCGGTGATATGAATTTCAGGCAACGAAACTCCTCCATATCGCTGTGTGAGTTGCACTAATCCATAGCGTTCCTTCTTCGCGTTCCAATAGGTTTCTACTGCTGGAGTGGCGCTACCGAGTAGCACTTTTGCTTTGAAAGCACTGGCAAGTACAATCGCTGCATCCCGCGCGTGGTAACGCGGAGATGGATCGTGCTGCTTGAAACTGTGTTCGTGTTCTTCATCCACAATCACTAATCCAAGTCGAGTGAATGGAAGAAATAACGACGAACGTGCGCCTAGAATAACATCACATTCTCCTGGCGAATCAGCCAATACCTTATTCCAAACTTCGGTGCGTTCGTTATCGCTGTATCCGCTGTGATAAATACCTACGCGCTTCCCGAAATGTCTGCGCAAGCGATGAATGATCTGAGTAGTTAATGCTATTTCGGGTAAAAGAAATAGCACTTGTTTTTCATCGATTAATGCTTGTTCAATTAAATGAATATACACTTCTGTTTTTCCACTAGAAGTGACACCTTCTAATAATACAACATCTTTATCTTGAAAATGTGCTTGAATCTCTGAAAGTGCCGTCTGCTGTGCTTCTGAAAGTGGTTTTGCATTTTCACTCGCGAGCAAATGAGCGGGTAATCTTCCAATCTCAACTGTTCGAGATTGAAAGATATTTTTCTGAATTAAATTCTGAATAATTGAAGCAGTTGTTTGCGAAGCATTTTGCAATTTTAATCGATCCACTTCTCCTCTTTGGTCTTCATCGTATCGACTCATTTGCAAGAACATCATCAACGCATCAATTTGTTTTTGTGCTTTCTTTTTTTCTAAAGCAGCAAAAACTTCTTTTAAACCTGCATCAGTATTGGTGCTAGAGCCGAGGCTTAGCATGTCTGCTGTGCGTGGTTTGTATTTTTCTTTGATCTCGTCTTCCGCTGCAATGATTCTTTTTTCCATCAATGATTTTAAAACCTTAGATGGATTTTTTAGAGAAAGCGCAGTGGCAATTTCTTCCACTTTTAGTGCGCCATTGTTTTGCAAACTTTCGATGAGCAATACTTCTTTTTCGTTGAGTTGGTGTGCACCGAAATCAGCCTCTATCAAAACGAATTTTGTTTCACTGCTCAACTTCAAACCGCCGGGGAGTGCGGCGTTCATTACTTCACCTACGGTGCAGCAATAGTACTCTGCAATCCATCGCCAGAATTTTAATTGTAGCGGGTAAATGAGGGGCTGGGTGTCGAGAATGTCCTCGACGTAGCGCGCTTCGTATCCCGATGGAACGGTGGTATGAATTCGCTCTACGATGCCGGTGTAACGCTTATGCTTACCAATGGGCACAATGACGCGTTGTCCCACTTGAATATGCTCGCTCAGAATTTGTGGAACGCGATAGGTGAGTACTCTTGGCAGCGCCAAGGGCAATATCACATCTGCAAAAAAAGTCTCGCGTTCCATGGCTGCAAATTAAAGCCAGCCATGGCACGCGAGACGAAAGAATAATCGAATATTTTATAAATGCTTATTCTAGCGAATAACAATGCGTTGGGTATGCACTCCCGCGTTGCCCTTCGCCTGCACCAAATACACGCCAGTAGCCAAATTGCTAGTGTCGAGCGGTAGATTATACATTGCACCACCAATGGTTTGACCCGAATAAAGTGTCTTTACCAATTGACCTGCAATATTGTAAATCTGAATAGTGGTGAAATCTTCTAGGTCTGACTGCCATTTTACATTGTAATTAGCGTCAATTGTAGGATCTACGCGGAACACCACGTTGAAGTCATTCACAAGGGTGATGGTTTGTGTGTGACATACTTGATTGCCAGCACAGTCCTCAGCACACCATGTGCGCTCTACTGTTGGACATGCAGAAATACCTACAAATTCTTCTTGGAAATCAACTGGTAAATTTCCTCCGCAAGCGTCTGTAGCCAGAATGATTGGTACTGCAGGTAAATCGAGTGAACAACTAATGGTCACATCATCAGGATAAGAACTCAATACAGGAGCTGTAGTGTCTTCAGCAGTGATAACCTGCGTGAATTCTGCGGTATTGCCACAATCATCAGAAGTGATCCAAGTTCTAGTGAAAATGTAACCACACTCTGTTTCCTCGGTGAAAGCGCCAAGTCCAACTGGAGTTACACCTGAGCAATTATCTAAAGCAAATACAAATACATCTGGCACCGGAGTACCACATTCAATGGTTAGTGCCGCTGCTGGAGTATTGTAAATAACAGGAGGTGTTTCATCAATCAATTCGATTGTTTGTGTGAACGTAGCAATGTTTCCACACTGGTCAATTGCGGTATAATAGCGTTCGAATACAGCACCACAGAAAGGCGCTGGATCACTGTCTTCGAAGAATATGTCTACAGATGAGCATTCATCTTGCACGTTGATCAAAGGCAATTGATTATTCGAGCAAGTGAGTTGGGCAAATGGCTGTGGATCGATAAACTCTGGAGCTTCTGTATCTACGATGGTAATAGTTTGGAAATAAATCGCTCCGTTGCCACAATCGTCAAATGAGCGGAACACACGTTGCACGTAGCTTTCGCCGACACAACTTCCAGGGATAATATTTTCAGTGACTGAAATTTCAATTGCCCCTTGGCACTCATCATATCCTTCTGGGAGAACGATTGCTGGAATATCGTCGCCACAAGAAATGGTAATATCTTCTGGGAAGGTTGTAAATACTGGGCCTTGGGTATCTTCAAGAGTAATAGTTTGTGTGGCTACCGCCTCATTGCCGCAATAATCAATCGCTACCCATGTGCGAATAATCTGACGACCACATTCCAATAGAACTTCCTCTTCGTTGAATTGAACAGGGATGAAATCATCAGCGCAAGTATCAAATGCTGTAACGTTTTGGTCATCGATATCATCACCACATTCAATGGTGATATCGGCTGGAACATTGATAAATGTTGGCGGTGTATTGTCTTGGAATGTAACGGTCCAAGCTGGGAAAATTCTATTTCCACAACCATCCTCTACCTGCCACACACGGCGGATAGAGTAGGTACCTGGGCAAACACCAAACAATAAATCGTCTTCTAATTGAACGACGGTAAGGTTGTCGCAGTTGTCTGTGAAAATAGGAGATACATCATCCATGTTATAAGGAGTACCGCATTCCACGGTAACGTCTTCAGGGAAGAAAACAATTGTTGGAGGTGTTTCATCGAATAGCGTCACAGTGATGGTATGTGTCACCGTATTTCCGCAAGCATCAGAAATAAAATAGGTACGATTGAAGCTGCCAGCGCAATCGCCTGTCAATTCATCAAAGAATGAAATATCTACCGCGCCGCAGTTGTCTGTTGCAATAGGCATTGGGATTTCGCCAGGAGCACATTCGAAGGTCATGTCTTCTGGAAGGAAGCTCACTTCTGGGTTGGTGAAATCTGCGATGATAATGCTTTGGGTGTAATCAGCACTGTTGCCACAAAGGTCGGTCGCTGTGAATACACGTGTGATATAGGTAGCGCATTCTGTTTCTTCAATGAAATCCTCAAATGTGATCGTGAAGTCGGAACAAGCGTCCTCAGCAATTGGATAAGTCAAGGGAATTTCGGTGGTTCCACACTCCAACTCTAAATCTTCTGGAACCTCTGTGAAGTTTGGTGCTGTATTATCGATGACCGTGATGGTTTGTGTTGCTTCAACAAAATTACCGCAACCATCTGTAGCAGTCCAGGTGCGGGTGAAGATGTATCCACATCCAATGTTTTCCGTGCTACCTGTAAGGCTAACAGGAATTAATCCATCACAATTGTCAAGTGCAAAAACATCTGCTCCTGGCACTGGGTCACCACAAGAAATAGTAGCGTCAGCAGGAATATTGAAAATCTGCGGAGGTGTGGTATCTACAAGGGTAACTGTCCAAACTTGAGATACGCTTTCGCCGCACTCATCGGTGATAGTATAGGTGCGATTGAGTGTGTATGTGTTGCCGCAAGCACCGGGGATAAATTCATCTTCAAATGTCAGCACCGCGCCGCCACATCCATCTGTGAATTGAATGTTCGGCTGGTTGTTATCAGACCAGATTCCACATTCTCCGGTGATATTTTCAGGAAATACGGTGAATTCTAATTCTGTATTTCCGAATAGTTCTATAATCTGAACCGCTGAAGCTGTATTTCCACATCCATCTGTTGCGGTATAAGTTCTTTCAATCGTGCCGTTGCATCCCTCTTCAATAATCACATCTGTAAATGTGAGTGAAACGCTAGAGCAGTTGTCTGTTGCTGTAATCGTAACCGTCGATAGATCATCACAGAAAACAGAAATAGGAGAAACATATTCGTCAAACATTGGAGCAGCGCTATCGACAGAGCTCCATATTTGCGAAGCATAAGTAGTGTAACCACATGCATTCGTATTTGATGAATACTGCGTGTAGGCTGTGCTTCCGCAGTTATCAGTTATATCCGTACAAGCTGCGTTGGCATTTAAGTCGCCGTGGCCTTGAATGAATTCGTTGTTCAAGTAACCGTTGTAATAGAACCAGCCACTGATACCATTCGCACTGTTTTTATTATTGGCTGCTTGTCCAATTTGGAAACCGAAATAATAATTGCTCGGTTGGTGAGTCAATTGAAGTTGGCTTCCCTCTAAGCTTCCAGTACCTTGAAGGTAGCAGAACCCCGCTTCCATCTCGTAATAGGTCCAGTTCAAGTAGGCATTGCCTGCAAGGTTTAGATCATCTTTATAAGATCTGCCTAGTGCTGACCACTCAGCCCAGTTGCGAGCATTTGATAAAATGAAGAATACATCAAATCCTTGGCTTGGATCTGCGGCACTTGTGATATGGCCCGTAATGCGGGCATGGCCATCCGCGTACTGCTCTAGAACGCCAGGTGTATCGAAGTGCCAAGAAACGTTGGCATCGTTTACTCCAGGTAGCCAAATAGACCAATCGGCGCCGGGGCCGAAAGCAGTGGTCAAGTTGCAAGTGCTGGTGACTTGTCCGCTGCCGATCATTACTTGATCAGCGGAGCTGAATGCACAGCATTCATTGCTGAATTCTAATACGTCAAATGTTGGTGTTGATGCATCATTGCAATCCACTACCGTGTTCTCAGGTATTGAGAGGAGAGTAGGATAGCATTGTGAAAAGGAGGAGGAAATTCCCGTGATCATAAGTACAATCACGAAAACGAAAGAATAAAAATGTTTCATGCGATAATCAAGGTTAGGGTTAAGCACTTCAACAAAGTAACAATTTAAGTGTGATGGGTTTTGGGTCCTAATTTGCCTTGTTATCAACCGATTTGTGAACGAAAAAGGGCGGCCAAAACTTGGCCACCCTTTTTGTATTTTTTACAATAAGTGTGCTTATTTCTTTCTTTCGAGCACTTCGTCGATCATACCGTAAGCTTTTGCTTCATCAGCAATCATCCAGTAGTCGCGGTCGCTATCTGCCCAAACTTTATCGTATGTCTGACCGCTGTGAGAAGCGATGATTTCGTAAAGTTCTTTCTTCAATTTAGCGATTTCACGAGCTGTGATTTCGATGTCGCTTGCTTGACCACGTGCGCCGCCTAGTGGTTGGTGAATCATGACGCGAGAATGCTTCAAACCAGTGCGCTTGCCTGCTTGACCAGCGCAAAGTAGCACCGCTCCCATAGAAGCAGCCATGCCGGTGCAGATAGTAGCTACATCAGGATTGATGTACTGCATCGTGTCGTAAATTCCAAGACCTGCATAAACACTACCACCTGGTGAGTTGATGTAAATCTGGATGTCTTTTTTGCTATCAGCGCTTTCCAAGAAAAGAAGCTGAGCTTGGATGATGTTCGCGATATAGTCGTCGATCTCAGTTCCAAGGAAAATGATACGGTCTGCCATCAAACGAGAAAATACATCTACTTCTCGGAAAGGCATGTTGCGTTCTTCGATTACCGTACGGGTCATGTTTTCTGGACCGTACATATGGCTTACTACATCGTCTACAACCGTGCTGCTGATGCCGCGATGGTTGACCGCGTAGTTCTTAAATTCTTTACGGGTTATCATGTGTTTATTATTTTTATTCAAAGCGCCAATGTATAAACATCAATGCAATGTTTTCCTATTTCAGAAATTTTGGCTTTCACCAAATGATTGTTAACTAATTGCTGGAGGCTGAAGGGCCAACAGGTTTTTCTCTAAGCAAGCTTCCAATGCTTCACGGAAACTTAACAAATCCGCACCAAAAATGTTGGCGATATCGATCAGGTCGTGCTCGCCGTCAGAATAATTGAGCAAATGCAAAACGCGATCGATGTAGGCGCGAGATGAATCATGAGTGAGGGAGGAAGGATACATTCCTCGGGAGCCTAGTTGTGGCTCACAAAACATGATTTGATTGTAGTAAACCTCATTCAGTTCGAGGATCTGTGCAATATGAGCGTAGGCCTCTACGGATGCGGCCATTTTCTCGAAATCAATAAATGATTTATCGTCGAGTGAGGTATGGTAGTAGAGATATTCGTAGTAAGGCGTACGCATCAATGAACCCACTGGAAGATTGAACCCTGGGGAACAATATTGGCGCTCATCGCTGCCATCTGGGCGATAGTTGCGAGTGTGGAAGGGCTCGTATTGTTGGGATAAATAATGCAACACTGCCTTATCTGCAAGGCTATTCCCTCTTCTTGATTTTTTATAATGAAAATCTCCGGCATCTCCCACGCAGGTGATCACATAACCCGCTTTTACACGTTCCTTCATGACCATTCCATGTTCAGATAAATAGGCAATGGCACCAATGGTTTCGGGAATAAAGACAAAACGATACGTGTATTTTCTTTGGGGTAATGCTGCTATTTTTTGATACAATAAGGCTTGAACCAACGGTCCTGACAGCTCATTGTTAGCCATGCTTGGATGACATACATAGGTAGAGAAAAAGATTTCTTCTTGAGTAGCACCGGGTAATATAATTTCACCATAGGTCATCGATCCATCTTTCAAATCTGAATCAATGAATACTTTATAGGTACCCGACTTTGGGAGGCGATCGTAATCATTTTTCGAAATACAAAAACCCCATCTTTTTTTGTAGTAGGAGGTAACGTATGGAATGGCTTCGGGCAGTTCACTATTGAAGTGTAAATGCTCTTTCAATTCATCCCATTCTATGGTTCGATCAACAGGCTCGCTGTAGCTTACTAAGTGAAGATTATTGACGTGAAGGTCTGCGATTCTTTCACCACTAGGAGTGATAATGTAGGCCGATCTAACATTCCATTCTTGTGGAACGGTCCAGTCGAATACTTTCTTGCCGCTTGGCACTTCTTTGATTTCAATAGGTGCAATATCTTTCAAAATGGAAAGTGTTTGCCTAACGCCATCTCCAGTGATAGAGCGGCAAATAGGCCAGAGCTTGTCAAAGTATTTTTCTAGAATATCTCTCATTCGTTACTTCACCTTTCGGTCTTCTTTCAAACTTTTTTGATAGCCTTCATTAATGACGCTTTCTTCATTTATGGAAAGAAGATTTTTGTTTTTATTTAAAAATTGAATCAATTCTTCGATGGTAAAATCATTTCCCAACTCTTGAAATACTTTCTTCGATAATTCCATATCCGCCGGAGTATCGACAGATAATTTGAATTGATAATTGTCACTGAATTTTCTCCAAGCGCATTTGAATAGTCCCGATGTTTTGATGTAGGGAGTGACGTGTTCACGTTCTGAAAGCATCGTTGATTCTTGCCATGCTTTTTCTAAGGCAGTATAAGAAAACACCTCTGATGTAATTCCGTCTTGAGAGTATTTCGGGGGTTGATTTCCATTGGAAAAATAATCGACTTGATAGCGCTGAAACTCTTGAATGGTATAGTCAACAACCTCTCCGTGATGCGTAGGATTGTCGCAACAAATTCGCACAATGGTGGTCGGGTGGAGATTAAAAAATTGAATAGCTTGATAAAAACGATCCAACACATCCCATTCAGAGCCTCTAAAGCAAGAGATATTGTATTTTTTACAAAAAGTCTCTATAGCATCATCTGCGGCTTCCGTAGTTGTAGCCAATATCCAATGATCTACTTTTTTTGAATGTTGTAGTCTGTTATAACAATGTTCGAGCAAGGTCAATTCACCAATGGGAAGAAGTACTTTTCCCGCAAGGCGAGTACTCCCCATTCTAGCTTGAATTATTCCGACAATCATTCTTTGTGTTTTGATTGAAGCAAATCTTGGTGCTTCGACATCGCTTCTTCGTTCTTCGTCAAATTTGAATCATGCATTCGATAGCGATAGAGTGGAATGATGATGTTGTATATATTATATTTCTTAGTCCAACGAATGCGCAGTTCTTCTTCTTCTCTAGCACGGAAACTTTCATCGTACAATCCTACATTATAAAGAAAATCTTTTCGGAACATAATACCGCATGCAATAGGTTCTTCTTCAGCATTCACATGACGTTGACGAACCCCTTTCTCATTGACTAAATAGTAGTCAGTGGAAACTGCGTCTAACGAAGTATTTTCTTCTAAAAAAAGCTTTTGGACTTTCAATAGATCGCGGTGGATGTAATCATCAGCATCGAGGAAAACAATGAATTGTCCTTTCGCTTTTTGAATGCCGAAATTGCGTGCGCCTGAGAGCCCGAGATTTTTTTCTAAATTAAAAACACGAACTTCTTCTGTATAATTTGAAAGTACATCTACTGTGCGATCGGTTGAACAATCGTTGATGACCAAAATCTCATATTCTGATTTGCTCAATGATTGATCAAGTGCGCTTCTGATGGCACGCTCAACATACTGGGCGTAGTTGTAGGAGGTAATGATTAGTGATACCATGATTATCTCGGTTTACGCTTTCCTTTTTTCTTTTCTCCTTTGTCAAAGTCACCATAGCCACCATAGTTATAACCGTAGCCATAACCATATCCGTAGCCATAACCGTAGCCATAACCATATTTATAAGCGTACTTACCGTAGTAGTATTTCCAACGTTTTTGCTTGATATTATTTAGCAAGAGTGAGCAATTGGAAATTCCATTTTGGATCAACATTTCATCAAGGAAGTTCACACCTTGTTTGGTTGCCTTTTCAGTATTCATTACGAATATTCCAAGGTCTGTTTTATTGACAAGCACCAAGGAGTCACTGATTAACGAAAGTGGTGGTGTATCGACGATGATGTATTCGTATGTTTTTCTGAGGCTTTCTAAAAGCGTTTGCACTCGCTCGTTCAGTACAAGTTCGGATGCGTTTGGTGGAACTGGTCCAGCTGTGATGATATCGAGGTTTTCGATCTGAGTAGGAATTAAACTATCCACATAATCTGTGCGTCCAGATAAATAGGATGAAATACCGCTAACGTTTTCAACGCCAAAAATCTTATGCACTTTTGGTTTGTGCATGTCAAAGTCGAGCAGTACAACCTTCTTAGATGCTTTTGCAAGAACACAAGAGAGATTGACCGAAACAAACGTTTTACCTTCACTGGGGTGAAGCGAAGAAACCATTATCGTTTTAGCGTCTGGCGAAGTAAGGATGTATTGTAAATTCGTTCGAATCGATCTGAATGCCTCAGAAACGTTGCCACGAGGATTGTTTACAAGAGCCAATGGCTCAATGTCTATTTCTTGATAGTTTGGAATACCTCCAATGACAGGAAGTTTTGTCAATGATTTTAATTCGGTTGTATTCTCAATTCTTTCAAAGAAAATAAGTCGAATGAACCCAGTAATGAGTGCAAGCAAAAGTCCCACAGCAAGGGATAGATAAATCGCCGATTTTTTATCTGGGCCTACCACGCCAACAGATCGTGCTTTTTCTATGACAGAGGTTTGTGGAATAAGCCCTGCACGCGCGATGACGGTATTAGCTTTTTTCTCCAACAAAAAGTTGTATAGATTTTCGTTGACGGTCAGCTTTCGTTGATAGGAGAAAAGTTCTCTTTCAGTGATAGGTAATTCTCTTAAGACAGCTTCGTATTCAGCAACGGATTCTTTAGCTTTCTGTAAATTTTTTGTGACAAACGCCCGTGTATCTTTTATGTATCGATAGACGTTATTTACAGTGGTTTGAATCGTGGTGTCCAGTTTCATCACACGACTATCCGTATCCTTGTAGTCGAGTAGAAGTTCAGATCGCTTAATTTTATGATCAATCAAATCAAGGATCATTTTTCGTAAGAGATCGTCCTCTCCAGATAAATATGCTAGGGTAGGAATAGCTTTTGTATTACGCTCTTCGTATACATATTTTTCAAGATTATTTAAAGCCTCAAGACGAAGCTTCAACATGTTTTCATTTTGATCTGCTTGTGTCAATTTAGTAAAGGCGTCGGTCTGCTCTTTGCTGATGTCCAAAATGTCATTTGATTGTTTGAAATTATTGATCTTATACTCAAGGGAGTCAATAATTTTAGTGACCTCGTCTATTTGGGCATCAATGAATTTCTCCGTGTTTTTATTTATTGCAAACTGGCTCTCTACAGTGTAGTTGATATATTCTGCTCCTAGTGTATCAAGAAATCTGGTAGCACGAGAAGGTAATTCGTCTTGGACTGAAAGTGTGAGGATACTACTGTAATCACTATTTTCAATAACAAGTCTGCCTTTGTATTTATTGATTAGAAGTGTAGGTGATTCAACCCTAAATTGGAAGTTTTGATCTTGCACAGTGCGGAGCCAAGTCTCATCCAATTTTTTAGAAATATTGATGCGTAACGCAAAGTTTAGATTGGAATAGAGCGAGTCAAACTCGTAGACATAGGTTTGCTTTTTTCCTTTGTGTTCGAAGCTGAGTTCATATTTTTTGAGATCCAATACTTTCACATTGAAGGGGACACGATATAGACTTGGCTCCATTCGTCTCCAGTCACACTCGATATCAATCGCCTCGAAACGCTCCACCTGATTTACGCGAAGACGACCGATCAAGTAATAAGAAATATTGAAGTCGAGCTTATCGATTACTTTTCCAATCATGTCATGCGAAACCAAAATTCGTTTTTGGTTGGTCAAATCTTGGATAATGGAATAGTAACCTACGTTGTTAAGGATCTTCGTTTGATAATCGTAAGACTCATTCGATTTGAGGAGAATTTCGGTGCGAGCCCCGTAAATATTTGGCTTACGATAATTGAGGGTATAGGCTATCACGAATGCTACCAAGCAAAAGGAGACCATCAAATACCAATTTTTTCCAATGAACTTAATTATGGGACGTAAGTCGTCGGCATCAAGGAAGCTCGTTTTTTGTTTGGACATAGCAAGATTTAGTAAACGAAGCAAATATAGTGTAGCCTTGCTTTTTTACACGGTCTATGAGGAAATGTCCTTCAAAATCATTTGGTAACCTAAAAAGATATACTTTTGTAAAGAAGATAAAAAGTTAAAGCGATGAGATTACTCCGCAGTGTATTGGTAATGGCTTTGTTATTAGCCATGCCCTTATTGTTCTCAGCACAGCCACCTGATCCTCCCGGAGGTTTTGGTCCACCGCCATGCGGCGAGCCGTTTGGTGCAGTTTGTCCAATTGATGGTGGCGTAAGTTTACTTATCGCAGCAGGCCTAGCATTGGGTGGAAAGAAGGCGTATGATATGAATCGTAAGCGCTCGTAATGCTTTCGTCATTATTTAAGAATCCATTTTCAAGATTTCTAATAGTAAGTACCATTCTCTATCTGAGTTGGTACTTTTTTTATGAGTTCTACTTAAAAGACCATTCTCTTATTGATGAATGGGTGATTGATAGCCTTGTCAATCTTGGAGAAAGTTTTCTAAAATTGATAGGTTATCCTATTACAGATTACGCTGATGGATTGTATCGTGTTCACTTTGGTGTAGCGGGATCTAAGGGTGTTACTATTGGTGCACCATGCGATGGTATAGTGCTATTTGCATTGTTCATAGTGTTCATCGTTTCCTACCCCGGTCCCTTGAAGCACAAGCTATGGTATCTACCGGCCGGTCTCATTTTCATACACCTTATTAATGTCCTAAGGGTTTCAGCGCTAGCGCTTATCGTTTATCATAAACAGGATTGGTTTTCATTTAATCATGACTATACCTTTACACTAATCGTCTATGCCATTGTCTTCGGGCTATGGTGGATTTGGATTACGAAGTTTTCAAAACCAAAAGTTGCGAATGAAGCTTAAATGGTTGGTAATTGTGGTTGTCTTTGTAGTTCTTGGTTTTTTTCAAGAGCTTGTAAAGGTCAATGTCAACTATGTCATAGAGCAAGGAAGTTTGATCAATGGCTTTTTCGAATTAAGCTATGAACAGAGAATAGAAGCCTTGGCTGCGTCGAAGCGAAACAATCCTTTTGATTATTATCACAGTCATACTCCTATTAATGCACTGCAGTGGATGTCCTTGGGACAGCTCAAAGCTTTGAAATGGCTGCTTACTATATTATTTGTAGGTGTGTTCTTTTTGCTGAACAGAAAAGCGCTCAGCTGGTTAATAGAAGATAAGCGGATGAACAAGTGGTTGCTCTCTACTTACATCATATCTTTTGGAACTGCATTTTTGATCTATGGCCTTGGTTATGTATTCGGGAGCATGGATTTGTTTTATAATATTAGTAGAAAGATGGTGGGTGCTTTGCAGTCTCCGGTTCCTGCAATGATGAACTGGGCTGCTTGGCAATTATATATTCAACAATCGAAACAATGAGATCTATTCAGCATTTGGCCGCGCACTCAAGAGTTTGGGTGTATCAAGCAAATCGATTTTTATCAGAAGAAGAAGTAGAAGCTATTTCGAAGGCATTATCGCAGTTTATCGAGAGCTGGAACGCTCATGGTGCTGCTCTTTATGCTGGTTTTGAAATTGTCTCAAATCGCTTTGTAGTGCTAGCGGTGGATGAAGAAAAAGCGCTTGCGAGTGGTTGTAGTATCGATAAATCGGTTCATTTTTTTAAAAAAATAGGAGAGGAGTTGGGAATCGACTTCTTCAATAGAATGCAAGTGATGTATGAAATGGATGGAGAATTGAAAGACGCACCACTGCATCAGTTTTGGGCTATGAGAAAAGCCAACATTATAGGTGATGATGTTATAGTTTATGACAACTTAGTAAAGAATATCGCTGAATTTCAATCAAAGTGGCGCGTTTCCTTCGCGATGAGCTGGCATGCTGAAATGTGGGGGAGAAATTAATTCAGTCGTAAAAAAATCACTCATAAAATTATTGTGAATAAGAGGGTTATCGCTAGATCCCCTCTTTTTTTTTCCACATTTTTCGAATGAATGGAACATTGTTCTATTTTTAGCCTGCTTTTAGGAGGAGGATATGCTTAACCGGCGACGTGCAATTCTAAAAAGCAAAGCACTTTCTAATAGTGCTACCACGTTGAAATACTGTTTATTAACCAAAACCAAAACAAATGATCCAAAAGTTTACTAAGCTTTCGGTGATTGCGTCGATTCTTACTGTCTGTTGTGGGCTTTTTGCCTCCACTGCGATTTCGCAGACTTACAGCAATCCGGCTGCAATTACGATCAATGCTGTTGGAGCGGCTACGCCGAGTCCATCAGTAATCAATGTAACAGGTGGCCCTGCTGCCGTTAGTATTGTTTCCGTTACTCTCAATGGAATGAGCCATACTTGGCAGAATGACATTGACGTTATGCTTCAAGCTCCAAACGGAGAGACATTCGTTATTATGTCGGATGTGGGTACAGGAGCGGCTTTTACTAACCAAACTTACGTTTTTGGTGATTTTGGTGCTGCTGAGATGACTCAAGCAGCTGTTCAGTTGGGCGGTACTTACAAACCAACGAATTTCGGTGTTGGTGATGTTTTCACAGGCTACACAGGTCCAATCAACAACGCAGCTCCAGGAGGCACTGCGACTTTCGCTTCTGTATTCGGTGGAGACGCTGCTGATGGAAACTGGTCGCTTTGGATTCAAGATGACGTTGGTGGTGACCAAGGTTCTGTTTCAGGCGGATGGAGCATTACATTCTCAGCTCCTGTAGCTGGTTGTACAGATGCTACAGCTTGTAACTTTGACCCAAATGCTAACGAAAATGATGGTTCTTGCGTGTACCCAGGTTGTACAGATTCAGGTGCTATCAACTTCGATCCTGCTGCAGGTTGCGATGATGGTTCTTGCTGCTTCTCAAACGTAGTTACGTTCAACATGTTCGACTCATTTGGTGACGGATGGAACGGAGCTGTTGCTACCATCACTGACGCTGGTGGGAATACCATTGCATCTGGTACAGTAGGAGTTGGTCTAGACTTCAATTCTTTCGAGTTCTGTGCTGATCAGGGTTGTTATTTTGTAACAGTTACTGCAGGTACTTTCCCTGGTGAGGTAACCTGGGAAGTAGTAACTTCTGAAGGAACAGTCCTAGAAGGTGGTGCTCCAACTAACAATGCTGTATTTGGTGTTGGTGGTGAAGTATGTATCGCTGGATGTCTTGACCCATTGGCTACTAACTATGATCCTAACGCTACAATCGATAACGCTTCTTGTATCTACTGCGCACCAGGCGAGCAAGTTGCAGTTATTAATATGTTCGACACATTCGGTGACGGATGGAATGGTGCTCAATATTTCTTGACTGACGACGCTGGAAACATCGTTGCACAAGGTGATTTGAACACTGCTGAAGTAGGTGATGGCACCTCTGAAGGAACAGATGCACTTTGCTTAGCTGCAGGTTGCTATACTTTCACAGTTACTCCAGGTAGTTTCCCAGGTGAAATCGATTGGAACATCACTACTGGTGATGGTACTGTTATCGCTAGTGGTGCTGATCCTGATGGTTCTGGTCAAGCGTTCGCTTGGGCAGGTGCTACTGGTTGCGTAATCCCAGGTTGTACAGATCCAGGTTGTAACAACTACAATCCCCAAGCTTCTGAAGATGATGGTTCTTGCGAATGTCCTCCAGCAAATGATGGTTGCGCTAATGCTGTTGCAATCGGTTGCGGTGTGACTGTAACAGGTACTACTACATTCTCCAATATGGATGGTGTTCCAAACTGTCTTGGTATTGCTCAAACTTCTGGTGGTGTATGGTATACATTTATCGGAACTGGTGACCAAATCAGCCTTTCTACTTGTGCTTCTGCAGTGGATACAAAACTTCAAGTTTTCGCTGGTACTTGCAACGCTCTTGTTTGCGTAGCAGCTAACGATGATGATCCAAACTGTGCTGGTTTCGCTTCTTCTGTTCTCTTCACATCTCAGCCTGCAGTACAATACTATGTATTGGTATCTGAATTCGGTGCTGGTGTAGGTGTTGACTTCGAACTTACTATGGAATGTATCGCATGTGGCGGTGCACCATTCAATGATGAATGTGGCCAAGCACTTCCACTTCCTGATGGAGCAGAAGTAGGTGGTTCACTTTGTTGTACTAACCCTGATGATATCGCTGCAGTAAACCCATTCGCTAGCGGATACGGTGTATGGTACACTATGAACTCAGGTGATTTCGACAGCTTTGACTTCAATCTTACAAACGTTTCTGGAACTAACGCAGGTCTTATCGTGTATTCTTCACCAACAGCTAACTGTGGTGACCTCGATGTAGTAGCTGTATGTGGTCCAGTAACTGGAACATGTGCTGGTAGCTTGTATGAAGCAAACATCGCTGTTACTCAAAACACACAATACTATTTCTTAGTATATACAAATGCTCCAGCTGAATGCGGTGACTATACATTTATGGCAGATCTAATTTACGTTGGATGTACCGACCCATTTGCGAGCAACTATAACCCAGATGCAACTGTTGAAGACGGCTCATGTGCCTATGATGGCGCTCCTGCAAACGATCTTTGTGCAGATGCTTTCACTTTGAATTGTAATGAAGTTATTGCTGGAACAACAGCTCTTTCAACAGCTACAGGTGCTCCAACATCTTGCGGCGTTTCTAACGGCGACAACGGTGTTTGGTACACATTCGTAGGTGACGGTCAATTCCACACTATCAGCACTTGCGGTTCTGCTATCGATACTCGTATCGAAGTATTCTCTGCAGCTGCATGTGGCGGTCCTTACACTTGCGTAGTGTCAGCTGACGATGATGCTACTGACGCTGGTTGCGGATTCTTCTCAGGAGATGATGCAGTAGTAGAATTCATTTCTACTGTGGGTACTAACTACTATGTATATATCACTGCAGGTGCTACAGATACAAATGGTGACTTCCAAGATGATCTATTTGATGGCGCGTTCTCTATCGACTTCCAGTGTGCTCCGGTAGTGGAAGGTTGTACAGATCCTTGTGCTTGTAACTACAATGATGTGGCAAACGTTGATGACGCTTCTTGCGAATTCTTCTCTTGCGTGACTTGTACAAACGGTCAAGCAGTTATCATGAATATGAACGATTCATTCGGTGACGGTTGGAACGATGCTACATACACTATCGAAGATCTAGCTGGTAACGTTGTTGCTACTGGTTCTATCGATGATGCACAATGTTCTACTGACGCAAACAACTTCCCTGGTCCAGAAACTGGATTCGATGTATTCTGTCTTGAAGATGGTTGCTACAACATCACTGTAGGTGGTGGTGTATGGGATGCTGAAATTTCTTGGTCATTGGAAGATGCGAACGGAAACGTTATCATCGCTGGTGACGCTGAAACTCTTGGCTTCACAGTAGGTGCAGGTGTTTGCGGATGTACTGACGCTGGTGCTTGTAACTTCGACCCTGCTGCAACTGACGATGACGGTTCTTGCGAATTTGACTCTTGTGCTGGTTGCACAGACAACACTGCATGTAACTTCGATCCAAACGCTACTATTGCTAACCCAGTAGAATGCTGCTACGATAACTGTATCACTCTTATCATGAACGATTCATTCGGTGATGGTTGGAATGGTAACACTGCAGTAATCACTGACGAAGTAACTGGTGCTATCGTGGGAACAGGTACTATTGCTACAGGTGCTACTGCTACTGCTACTTTCTGCTTGCCAGACGGTTGCTACAGAATCACTGTAGGTGGTGGTGCATTCCCTGGTGAGGTTAGCTATATCCTAACTGGTACAAACAATGGTATTATCACTGGTGGCGTTAACGCTGCAGGTGTTCAATTCAGCACTGGTTCAGGAAACTGTACTCCAGGTTGTACCGAGCCATTAGCTTGTAACTACAATCCAGACGCTGGATTCAGCGACTGTACTCTTTGTGAATACGATTCTTGCCAAGGATGTACTTACTCTCAAGCAGAGAACTACGATCCAGCAGCTCTAATCGATGACGGTTCATGTATCATCAACGCTGTTGATGACACTTGCCCAGAAGACCTTAACAACGATGGTATCATCGGTGTGGCTGACTTGATTCAGCTTCTAGGAGCCTTCGGTTCGAACTGTTAAAATCAGGTATAAACAGTAAAAAAAAGGTTATGTCATGCAAATGGCATAACCTTTTTTCGTTTCTATACGTATCAATGTCACTTACCCATTAAAAGAGTGACATGAAGTCGTTGATTACCCCTATTATTTTCCTACTTATTTCCTTGAATATTCAGGCTTCTAGCCTGTTTCGATTTTCCTGGGAATCGTCGGAAAAAAGTTCCTCCCTCTCACTGAGTGGAGGCTGCACTGACATGAGCGCATGCAACTACGACCCACTCGCATCTTTTAATGATGGATCGTGTTGTTATGATAATTGCGTTCAAATCGAAATTTCTGACTGCAATTTTCCAGGAGAGGTAGCCTATTCTTTGAAAGATGACAATGGCACCGAGATCTTTGGATTATACTCAGGTGCGGCGCCATCTTCTAATATAGTATGCCTCCCAAACGGTTGCTATGTTGTTGAACTATACGATGCATACGGAGACGGTTGGGACGATGGAACGTTTACAATTACCCACTTGAACTCAAGCAATGTCTTGGGCTCGGGTATTTTTCCGAATGAACCAGCCTTCGAAGCATTTCAACTTAATGTACATTTTTTACTAGGTCCTGGCCAACTTGGCTGTAATGATCCAGTAGCATGTAACTATGATTCCAACGCTACTTGTAACGATGGTTCATGCGATTATACTACCTGCATAGGTTGCACCGACGCATTAGCGTGTAATTACAAACCAGAAGCAACAATCGATGATGCTTCTTGCTGCATGGAGAACTGTTTAACACTCGAACTTATCGATTATGTAGGTGATGGTTGGGATGAGGGAACCTATGAGATTAGAGATGAAGAAACGAATTTGGTATTGTCTGGAACATTGGGTTATCCGCTTTCTTATGAGTTACAAAATTTATGTCTGCCTGACGGTTGCTATTATTTTAGTGTTCAAGGTTCGGGATATCCAGAGGAAATAGAATGGATGATCAATGGTACAGATACAGGTACTATCTCAGGTGATGGCTTAACTGTGACATCAACTTATTTCTCTATTGGAGGAGGCTTCTGCTTTGGATGTACTGACCCAGATGCTTGTACTTATAATCCTTTCGCATTTATTGATGATGGTTCTTGTATAGAAGGTCCATGCGTGGCCTACGACAACCCTTGGACAGCCCGACCAATCACATTAGCAGCGTTTCCATTAAACGCTGTTACAGCAGGAACATTGGTGGGAGCAACCTCAACACAAGTGACTCAAAGCATTGATTTGACAGGTGAGGATATTTGGTTCCGTTTTACGGCTCCAACTAACGGTGCCACTTTCCAAGTAACGACTTCCGCATTTGACGCGATCATTGAGCTAGTAGATGCTACTTATCATTCCATTACAAGTGTCAACTTAGTAAATGGAATCGGTGGTGAACGATTCAATACAGATGATCTTACACCTGGTGCTGTCTATTATATAGGTGTGAGAAATTATAACAGCGCAATAGGCACAGGGACGTTTAACATAAATGGCCAGTTCTTAAGAAGAACAACTTGCCCCACTAATCTTGGTCCTTATGCAGTTTGCTCTGTGTTAAAGGCACCACACGCTGGTACAGCAAACTACAATTTCATTTTCACCAATAATGCTACAAGCGAGGTCAACAACTATCAAAGTTTTGGTTCAACGAGCATTCCATTAGAAAATGTAGCTGGCATTGAATATGGTGCTAGCTATAACTTAGAAATTGAATCTATCTTTTTGCTTCCAAACTCTCTTGGACAAGAGGAAATGCTTACTGTACCACCTGCGGCTGGTTGCACCATCACGATGGGAAATCCACCTGCAGTGTCTGTAAATTCCAATTTCAGCTGTGCTAATTATGGAGCAGTTCCTAGAAATGTTTGGATAGCCTTTAATCCGAGAGTTTGCACTGCTATTGGATATGAAATCCAATTCACTAATCAGAATGGAATACAAGCTCCTTTCGTATTTCAGAGTATGACGGTGAGTAGATACTTTAGATTTGCACAAGTGCCACAGGCAATAAATGGCGCATTCTACGATGTGCGTATTCGACCCATTTTTAGCTATGAATATGCAGGTCCATGGGGTCCGCCAGTCTGTGTGAGAGTAGCAGGTACAAGTTCCTTCTTTACTATCACCAATAACCTAATGGATGAGCCTGCAGTTAGCAGAGAAGAGGTGACCACAGAGCCGTCTTATACAGCAAGTGTTTATCCTAATCCAGCAAATGGAACGGATTTGAATCTACTTGTAAATTCAGATGAGCAAACTACGCTTCGTGTGAGCATGTTTGATATGATGGGAAAATTGGTTTACACCAATCAAGTGCAGGTGGATGCTGAGATAAATACGCCAATGCTCGTCGAAAAACAGCTTGCCTCAGGAGTTTATACAATTGTATTTGAATCCAAAGGTGAACACACAACTCAACGGTTGATTATCGAAAATAGATAACTGATTTTTTTCAAAAAGAATGGGATTAAAGTGAAAACTAGTGTTTCATTTTAATCCCATTCTTTTTTAGTTAGAAGTCTCATGCTGATCGATGAGGTAGACCAATGCCGCCATGGCTGCGGCTCCCAGCGTATGCTCTCGTTTATTTACATTTTCAAAAACATCATTATTAGAATGATGAAAATCGAAATACCGCTGGCTATCAACTGAGAGTCCGTATAAGCCAATCGTGTCATTTTTTAGCGGGCCAATATCTACACCGCTCCATCCTGGTTTGAATCGAAACAATTGATAAGGTTCGAAGAGGGGAGCCCACGATTGAAGCTGCTCCAACTGTTTTTCATTTCCTTGAATATTGAAACCTTGCGGAGTCAATCCGCCGCCATCACTTTCTATCGCTGCGATATGTTCTTCTTTCATTTCTTTCACAACACGCGCATAAGTCAGTCCTCCATCATTGCCAAATTCTTCGTTCATAAAAAGAACAGCACGAATTGTATATTTTGGTTGATATCCTATTGCTTTCAATATTCGAAGTACTTCAATGCTCTGTGTTACGCCGGTTCCGTCGTCATGCGCGCCTTCACCAACATCCCAAGAATCAAGGTGGCCGCCTACTACGATCACTTTTTCAGGATGAATGGTACCGCGAATTTCACCAATCACATTCCCTTGCATTACGCGGGGAAATAATTGACAGGTAAGATGTAATGTAAAGAGTAACTCATTGTCTTTTGTCAATGCTTGACTTAGTAATCTCGCATCCATACTGCTCAATGCTGCTGCCGGAATTTTTGTGACTCCTTCTTGATATTGTGTTCCACCAGTATGCGCATATTTATCATCCGCGAGGGTCAATGAGCGAATCAAACACCCAACAGCACCTTTCTTAGCTGCTTCACTTGGTCCGTCAGATCGAATGTCGTATGCACCACCATACGCAGCGCCCGTATTGATGAGCATCGGGTCCATCGCCTTATTGAAAAAAACAATTTTGCCCTTTACTTTTTCTTCAGGTAAATCTTTTAATTGTTGAATGGATTTAACTTCAACAACTCCGGCGATTATAGGTCTTTCAGAGCCAACAGATCCACCGAGTGCAACTATATCAAAACATTCACTATTGATTTTTGAAGAGTAACATCCTACTTCTTTTTTTCCGCGCTCCCAATGGGGTACTTCGACTGGCATGGTATAAACGCTATCAAAACCATAAGTATCCATCACACGCAAGCCCCATTCCATCGCTTTTTCAGCGTTTTTAGATCCTGCGATTCTATTGCCAACATCTTTGCAGAGCACACGAAGATTTTCATAGCATTCTCCGTTCACTAGTGCTTCGCGATAGATAGATGCAATCATCGCAGAGTCGGTTTGCGCGGAAAGATTCGCGCTTATTGAAATGAATAGAAGTAAGAAGATTGTTTTCATGATTAAATCATGTAAGAACCATTATTGATATCAATGCCTTGGCCGGTCATACTTGTTTGTAAACCAGAAAGAAGAAACTTCACTAACTCAGCAATTTCCTCTGGTTGTGAAATGCGTTGAAGCGGAACAATGCTCATTTGTTCATCAAAAGTTTTCTGGTATTCCATACCAATTTTATCAGCGAGCATTTGGATGCCAGCACGCGCCATATCCGTTTCTACCCAACCTGGACAAATCGCATTCACTAATATTCTCTCGCTTCCCAGCTCAACAGCCAAGCTCTTTGTGAGGCCTAAAAGTCCTGTCTTTGCTGTGCAGTATGCCGTATAATTTGGAACACCAAATCTTCCTAAACAAGATGAAGTGATCACGATGTGACGAAAGTTTTGTTTTGACTTGCGAATGAAAGGCAAGGCTTCCATGATAGTGATGTAAGTTCCTGTGAGATTGATTGAAATGATTTCATCCCAGCGATCACCTTCTCCATAATGATTCTCTCCGCCCACACCTGCATTGGCGAATACCCCCTCAATGGTGAAGTCTGGGCCTTGTGCTGCATAGAATTTTTTCCAAGCATCGGCATCTCTCACATCAATGGGTGCGATGAGGTGTTGGTCTGCATTATCAAGAGATGCAAGTGTGTCCTGTAGATTATTGATACTTCTGCTCACTAACACGAGACGGTTAGAAGGATCTTTTGAAAGTGTTTGAGCTGTAGCCTTTCCCATTCCGGTGCCGGCGCCTGTTATAATAATTGTCTTCATTGTCATAATATTGCTCAAAAGTAAGGTCAACGCTAATTTGAAATGTAGCTTTGCATCATTAATTCTAGAATCTTATTATGAAATATAATTTGAGCGAAATCACGGAAGTGATCAAAAATCGCCGATCAATCGCTCCCGAAAAATTTAGTACAAGACAAGTACATCGCGAGCAAATAGAATTACTACTGAACAATGCGATCTGGGCGCCCTCCCATGGAATGACTCAGCCCTGGAGATTTAAAGTTTTTATGGGGGATGGACGCAAGAGAATTGCTGAATTTTTGCCGGAACTATACAAGACTAAAACAGCACCTGAAGCGTTCAAACAGGCTAAATTTGATAAAATGTCGCAGCGCCCGATGTTGGCTTCAGCAGTCATCGCTATTTGTATGGAACGCGATCCTGCGTTGAAAATCGCAGAAATAGAAGAGGTAGAGGCGGTAGCCTGCGCAGTGCAAAATATTCATTTGACTTGCACGGCATACGGGCTAGCGGGATTCTGGGCTACACCTGCTTTGATTTATACAAAGGAGATGAATGCATTTTTGAATATTGGTGAAAATGACAAATGCCTTGGATTGTTTTATGTGGGATACACCAATGAAGAATGGCCGAAGAGTCATAGAAAACCGATTGAATACGTGAGTGAATGGATTTCAGAATAGGCATTAAAATATGTTTCCTTTTTATCTTGCTGTTATCGGCATGGCACATCAATGCCCAAGAAAATGTAACCACACTCGGGATTCAAATCAAACCTATCATTACGAGCAAATTCTTTGGTACCGGGGAAATAACGACATCTAGCGAAGATTTATCTGTCACCAACAAACCTAATCTTGGTGTTACGATGGGTATGGTAATTAGAAGAGGCTTGAATAAAAATTGGAGTTTTGAAACAGGAATCAATCTGGTTCAAAGAAATTATACTTTGACCTTCGATCATCCAATATTGGAAGAGCCGCAAGAGTTAGATTTTCGTTTCATCGGATATGAGATTCCGTTGCAAGGAATGATCTATGTAAGATTGGGTGATAAAATGTATATGAATGCAAGCGGCGGTGTGTCTATTGATTTGTACCCAACAGATGTTCAAAGTCAAGTAAGTTCAAGAAGAGATACGCTGCGATTTGATTTTTATCAAAGAACATTTAAGAATAGTTGGGTGCAAGTAGCTCTTTTGGCTAATTATGGATTTGAATATCGCACCAAGGAAGATGGATACTTTTATTTTGGAGCGTCGTTCCATAGACCTTTTGCTGACATAGCTCAAACTGCGACGCAGTTTGACATCAACACAAGTCCTACTCGAATCAATTATGCGCTTTCAGGTAGTTATCTGACGTTGGATTTCAGATACTTTTTCCACGAGGATCCTGATCGAAAACGAATGTTAAAGAGTAAAAATTAGAGCATAAAAAAACCCGAGCAACGCTCGGGTTTTTCATTTTCAATTGAAAATTATTTTTTGTTAGCGATCAAGTTCACTACCAATTTCATGTCATTGCTGATTGCTTTGTCACCAAGGCTTCCAAAGAAAGTCTCAGAACCAAAACGGATATCAAACTTTGAACGGTCTAGTACAAGAGTACCATTGATTGTCAAAGAAGCATCAGTACCAGTAACTTTCGCTGGGAAAGATACATCTTGAGCAATTCCTTTGATTGTCATTTTACCATTTACAACGTGTGTGTTGCCAGTTGCTTTATCAGCCTTCGCTGTAACTGAAGTTACTTCGAAGTTTGCATCTGGGAATTTAGCTACTTCAAAGAAATCTGGGCTTTTCAAGTGATTTACCAAGTTTGCATTTGTTTCTGCATCCTTGATGTCTGTAACAGCGATGCTGTTCATATCAACTTTCACTTTACCAGCTGTAATATTACCGCCAGCTACTGTTACTTGGCCGCTTGATACACGTACAGTACCATCGTGCTTACCGGTTGCTTTTGTAGCATACCAGTTGATTGTAGATGTTTTGTAGTCGATGTTGAATTTACCATCTTTCAATTGAGCGAATGCTCCAGTTGCGCTAAGTGCAACTACTGCTAAGGCTAAGATTACTTTTTTCATTTTTATTAATTAATTGTTGTATGTGTGTTATAAACTATTTCTCATTTTATCTAGAAGATGATTTAGCGTTGCGGCCTCTTCCAAAGACAGTGCCTTAATCTGGGAATCTAGCTTTTTCATTGGTTCATCGAGTTGACCAATGAATTCGAGTCCGCTTTCTGTAATCACTACATGAACTTGTCTTCGATCACTGGGACATGTTTTTCTTTCCACGTACCCTTTGTCTTCAAGCTTATCCACCAGGCGCGAAACATTGCTGCTTTTGTCAATCATTCGCTCAATCAAACAGTTTACAGAAAGAGGAGAGCCTTTCTGACCTCTCAATATTCTTAGAATATTGAATTGTTGAGGAGTGAGATTAAATGGCTTCATAATCTGCAAATGCTGATCACTGAGCCAACTAGCGCTGTAAAAAATGTTTACCGCTAGCTTATGGTACTCGCTACTAAACTTTGTTTGTTTGATGTCGTTTTCGATTGACATGGGGCAAATATATGTATATACATATAATGTTGCTACATATATTTTAAAAAATGTGTTAAATGACTATTCGGTGATATGTAACCATAATTTGAGTTTCGCAGTATAAAGTCCAAACAGTTTATTCCATGAAAAGCGTCATTACCCTATTGATTCTATTATGGTCATTTCAAATGATAGCGCAAGCGCCTGAAGGAGAGATGATTAATTTTTACGGTAAGATTACCAAAATGAATCTATCTGACTCCGTTGAGAAGCCATTGGATGGCGTTAAGATTGAGTTTTGGTCTGATAACAAAATGCTAGGAGAGGTCATCTCAGCGGGCAAGGGCAAGTACTCTTGCAATTTGCCATATAGAAAGGTGTACCTGGTAAAATATGGTTCCGAGGAGTATGCACAAAAGCTTATCGAAGTAGATATCACTAAGTTTTATGAAGATGCAGAAGACATGAAATCACTGAAGATGCAGGTGGACGTGGCTCTGTTCAAAGATACTGGCCTAATGGGCTTGGATTTTATGAATCAACTACCGATGGCAAAAGCACAGTACATCCCGAGAAAAAAGACATTGGTATGGGATACTAAGTATACAGAACAAATGAAGAACAGAATTATTTCGGTTCTCAGCGCATATGGATATTAATAATCAAGCAATATGAAAAAGCTATTATTAGGAATGCTCGTTCTCCTATCATTTGGAGCTCAAGCGAAAAAGGAAATCGAAGGTGACATGTTTATCCTTCAAGGTAAAATTTATGAAATTGATGTATTCAAAGAAGGCGCAGCGGAAGCGGCCAACGTGAATATCGTGGTTTATCAAGACCAAGAGATATATGTTTCTTTTTACGGTAAAGAGAATGGATCTTACGAGTTCATCTTGCCAGTTGGCCACGAATATGAAGTTTGGTTTGGCGGCAAATCCTATGTAAATAAAAAAGTTTATGTGGATGCGCGCAAGATGCCAAAGAGAAAAGTGGGGTACGAATGCAACATCGATATGGGACTTTTTAAGCCTATTGAAAATGCTGAGTTTCCTTTACTAGTTGATCATTATGTGAAAGTGAGATGGGATTCCGAGTACAAAGAACTCACTCCAGATATCGAATACACGGAGCTCAAAGCGCGTGAATTAGAAAAGGCATTGAAAAAAATTAAGAAGACACACGGCGGATATTAATCCAATTGTGACAATAGTATTGCTGTTGTCCAAAAAGTAAAAGTACTTTCGTCCCGGCTATCTCATTAGCCGGGATTTTTATTTTGGAAAAAGACGAAAAAAAGGAAAAGAAGAAAATCTCCAAAGAAGCGCTCAAGCGCAGTTGGGGCGTATTTAAATATCTAAAGAAAGACAAGTATCTCTTCTTGCTTGGAAATTTGTTGCTCGTAGTTTCGGGTCTATTAGTCATCGTAATTACAGCGCTTCTGGGAAGGCTCGTCACTCCAGTGGAACAGAGTGCTATGCCTGGAGGTCAGTTCATGACCAAAGCTCTCCACGCAATTGGTGTAGATGAATCAATGGGCGATACAGGAATGACACTCGCTGCGCTCGTGGCCTTGCTCATCATCCAAGGTATATTCTCATTCTTTCGAGTTTACATCTTTGCATATGTCACCGAAAACGCAATGTTTGAATTGCGCAAGGACGCCTTCAGCACGATCATCCGAATGCCGATGCAGTTCTTCAACGAACGAAGAGTTGGAGATCTCGCAAGTCGTCTTTCAAGCGATATCAGCACGATTCAAGAAACCCTCACCGTTACGCTTGCCGAATTCCTTCGTCAAACTGTAATCATCCTCGTAGGAATAGGATGGCTTATTAGTTATTCCTATAAGCTTACGCTGGTCATGCTTCTCACGCTTCCTGTGATGATAGTCGTGATGGTGTTGTTCGGAAAATTCATCAGAAAATTAGGAAAAGAAACCCAAGATAAAGTCGCTGAAAGTGGCGTCATCGTTAATGAATCACTTACGGGTATCGTCAATGTGAAATCCTTTACCAGCGAGCGCTTTGAGGCCAATCGGTTCGTTACGGGTATTCAAGCCATTCGAAAAGTGGCGATGAAAGGCGCCATCTGGCGCGGTGTGTTTGGAACATTCATCATCATTTTCCTTTTCGGTGCACTTGGCATTGTGATGGGCGTTGGTGCCTATCTGAGAGATCAGGGTGAAATTCCAGGCAACGTGATTTCTGAATTTGTTTTCGTTACAGGCCTCGTGGCAGGTTCGATTGGAGGCCTCGCCGCACAAATGGGCTCACTTAGCAGAAGCATTGGTGTCATCGAAAATGTGATGGAAATTTTATCTATGAAAACAGAGGAAATTTCTCTCGAAACGGCGCCAAAAGAAGATATGATTCATGGCAATGTGAAATTCAATGATGTTGAATTCCACTACGCATCTCGCCCGGATATTCAGGTGTTGAAGAAGGTGTCCTTCGAAGTGAAAGCGGGGCAACAAATCGCACTGGTTGGATCTTCGGGTTCAGGGAAATCAACTATTGCTTCTCTCGTTCAAAAATTCTACGAACCCATTGCAGGTTCTATACAGTTTGACGGACGCGACGCTTCAAGCTTTGAGCTTTCAGCGCTTCGCAGTCAGATGGCCTATGTACCGCAAGAGGTTATTCTTTTCGGAGGCACTATTCGTGAAAATATCGCTTATGGTAAGCCAAATGCTTCAGAGGAAGAGATCATTTCTGCCGCGAAGAAAGCAAACGCACTCCAATTCATTGAGTCATTCCCGGAAGGATTGAACACTGTTGTTGGGGAGCGTGGTATTCAATTGAGTGGAGGTCAACGCCAACGTATCGCCATCGCTCGTGCGGTGCTGCGTAATCCAACCATTCTCATTCTCGATGAGGCAACATCTGCTCTCGATAGTGAAAGTGAAAAGCTGGTTCAAGCCGCTTTGGACGATCTAATGAAGGATCGCACATCCATTGTCATTGCTCACCGATTGTCGACCATTATTGCGGCTGATAAAATCATTGTTTTGGAAGGTGGAAGAGTAGTGGAATCAGGCACGCACCAAGAATTAATCGCAAATGCGGATGGTGTCTATAAGCGACTCAGCGAAATCCAATTTAAGACTGAGGCGGATTTGGGCTAATCGTTGTAAATTGCGGCCTTAACTATTACGAATGATGGAAAGAAAGAAGGCGCTGATCACTGGTATCACCGGTCAAGACGGTGCGTACCTCGCGGAATTACTTCTCAGCAAAGGATATGAAGTTCACGGAATTAAGCGAAGAAGTTCTTTGTTTAATACGGATCGTATTGACCACTTGTATCATGATCAACATGAAGAAGGTGTGAATATGACCCTTCATTATGGCGACCTTACCGACTCTACCAATCTTATTCGTCTAGTACAGCAGATAGAGCCAGACGAAATTTACAACTTGGCTGCTATGAGCCACGTGCACGTATCTTTCGAAACACCAGAATATACTGCTAATGCAGATGGAACTGGAACACTTCGACTGTTAGAAGCTATTCGAATTTTAGGACTTGAAAAAAAGACCAAAATCTATCAGGCTTCAACGAGTGAATTGTATGGAAAGGTGCAAGAGGTTCCTCAAAGTGAAACTACGCCTTTCTATCCAAGAAGTCCTTATGCAGTAGCGAAGCTTTATGCTTTCTGGATTACAAAGAATTATCGCGAAGCCTATGGAATGTTTGCTTGCAATGGTATTCTTTTTAATCATGAATCTCCATTGAGAGGAGAAACATTTGTAACGAGAAAAATCACAAGAGCTGCTGCGAAAATTTCGTTAGACCTTCAAGATAAATTATACCTCGGAAACCTCGACGCACAGCGCGACTGGGGCCATGCTAAGGATTATGTAGAAGGCATGTGGTTAATGATGCAGCAGGATGAGGCCGACGACTATGTGTTGGCAACAGGCAAAACCTATTCTGTAAAATATTTCTGCGAGCTCGCATTCAAGCATGTTGGTATTGAACTCGAATGGAAGGGACAAGGCGTGGACGAAAAAGGAATTGATAAAAAGACAGGAAAGGTTTTGATTGAAGTTGATCCGAAATATTTCCGCCCTACGGAAGTTGATTTGCTCATCGGAGATCCAACTAAAGCGAAGACGAAGCTCGGTTGGGAGAATAAGAGAAGCTTGGAACAACTGGTTGAAGAGATGATGGCCGCTGATGTCGCTTTATTCAAAAAAGACAAATACTTAATGGCAGGCGGACACAAAGTGATTAACTATCACGAATAAGAGTTTAGTCGTTGCCAAAAACAGGATCCATACTTTATTTAGCCTTACGCCCCTTTCTTCGACAAGGGGCGAAGGTATTTGTGCGCAGACATGAGATAACTGGCTTAGAAAATTTCCCTAAGCATAAACCAGTGTTGCTGATCTCGAATCATCAAAATGCAATGTTGGACCCAGTGCTCATTTGTTTTTTTGCACCCAAGCAATTGCATTGGTTGACACGCGCAGATATTTTCAAAAATGGTCTGGTAAAAAAGCTTCTGCATAATTTTAATATGATGCCTGTTTATCGTGAACGTGATGGATTGGGCAATATGAGGGATGCTAATACCAAAATCTTCGAAGAGTGCTTCGATCGATTAGAGGGTCATGCGGTAATATCAATGTTTCCAGAGGGGACTCACCGGGGGAAAAAACAATTGATGCCATTTAAGAAAGGGCTTGGTCGACTTGCATTCGGTGCGCTAGAAGCAAAACCGAACATGCATGATTTAGTGATCCTTCCTGTAGGTTTGGACTACTCTGATTTTTACGAATATCACCCCGACCTTTTGATCAATTTTGGGAAACCAATAGAAGTTGATAAATGGCGAGGCGTTTATAAAGAGGATCCATCAAAGGCCATTGCAGGCTTGATGGAAGAGGCAAGACAAGCGTTGAGTGACCTTATGATCGATGTGAGAAATGATGAGCTTTATGAGTCCATCATTCAAAGTAGAGAACTTTGTTTTGAGGTCAGCGGTAGTCGTAAGCTTTCAAAGCAATTTGCTTTTTATCAAAAGTTCATCAAAGCTTTTGAAACGGATATGCGCGCTAATGAAATGAACGCAAAATTGGCGGAGTTAAATGCGATTTGTTCAGAGCACGGATTTACTACATCATCGATGTCTGCATCGAAATCAAAGGCAAATTTCATGGCGTTGGTTTTGGGCTTTTTCACTCCGATTTACTTGCTTGCAAGAATTTTATTTTTGCCAATTGAAAAGCCTGTAGAGATTTTTATAAAAAATAAAATCAAAGACCCATTATTCAAGAACTCCCTCAGAATGGCGCTTTGGACGTTCCTTGTGCCGATTTATTTAGGAGTAATTTCTATTCCAATTAAATTATTTACTCATTGCACTTGGATAGAGTGGAGCGTTGGGTTGTTGGGAATATTAATCAGTGGCCGAATCGCTATCGGATGGATTAGGGCTTACAGAAAATTCCAGTCTACCAATCGTTGGTTGGCTTTTCAATCGAAGAATTCAGAGAAAAAGAATAAATTAGAATCCTTGAAAAAAGAATGTGCAGATTACATTCTTTCAATATCAAAATAAGCGCATGTACAAGAGAATTAACGGGCTTCAGCACATAGGAGTGGCTGTTAGCAAAATGGATGAGTCATTAGCTTTTTACAGAAAGTTTTTTGGATTAAATATTCCTTTTTTTGATAGTGTTGCACAAGCGCCGTTGATGCGCGTGTATTGCAATGGTGAAAATATCACCAAGCGCGCGAGCATGGTTGTCAACTTACAAGGTGGTTGTGCGATCGAGGTTATTCAGCCTACATCATTTGTTGCAAAACCTGCACCCTTTGAAGTAAAAGTGGGAGATCTGGGTATTTGTATCACACAAGTGAAGTGCATCGACATCGAGAAGTCTTACGCTTTTTGCAAGGAAAATAATGCGCCTGGTCTCACGCCATTGGCGAAAGATCCCATGGGTCGTAAGACGTTTTATATTCAAGATCCAGATAAAAATATTTGGCAATTTCTTCAAGGCAGCGGCTGGTATACCGATCAGAAGCACCATAGCGGTGGAGTAGTAGGTTGCAGCACAGGAGTAAGCGATATGGATAAGGCGCTGGAACTGTATGCCGGAGTGCTTGGCTTTGATGAGATTGTTTATGATAGTACGGGTGTTTTCGAAGATTGGAAGTCTCTCGGTGGCGGTGATTCTAAATACCGTCGTGTTTTGCTTACCCAATCGGCTCAGCCGGGTGGCGGATTCGCAAAGGTGACTGGTAAAACTTATATCGAGTTGATTCAGTCTCTTGAGCGCACTCCCGAATTCATATTTAAAGATCGTATCTGGGGCGATACTGGCTTCGCGCACATTGGTTTTGATGTGAAAGGAATGAAAGCTTTGGGCGAAGACCTCGCTAAGGTAGGATATGGATTTACCTGCGATAGCAATGACGCATTGAGCATGGGAAATACGAAAGTTCACTGCACGTACATTCACGATAAAGACCGCACACTCATTGAAATGATTGAGGTGTATAAAGTTCCAATTATTGAAAAATGGGGGGTGTTTTTGAATGTAGAAAAACGCGATCCATTAAAGCCTCTTCCTGATTTTATGCTGAAAGCACTTCGCTTTAGCAAGATAAAGGATTAGTGCATACAGCCTTGATACAGCTTGGTTTTGATAAGACGTGCGCTAGGTAGAATCGTCTTTAATTTCGCAAGAGCGCTATCTGCCGATGCCTCCATGTCATAGATTCCAGATACGATTACGATGGTAGAATCTCCGGCATTTTCCTCATAATAATCGAGGTATTCGAGGCTCAAAAAGTTTGACGTAAATCGACGCGGGTAATAGTCCCCTGCCCAAATCTCATCTTCTGAATCGAGTGGAAGTGCTATCAGATTTTTTTCTACATTAAATTCTCTGCCCATCGTATCCACTTCTTGCTCTAGTTTTTCGGCAGAAGAAAACATGACGGAACGCAGGTCGTAGTAGCTTTTTCCAGTGTCGGCAACCAGCACGTATAAATCAGCGTAATCAGAATATTCATTGAGAACTTCACCAGTTCCGATAGAATCTAAATCGGGATGAACGGCTTCATCTACGACAATATAGTCGGCCCGTGTAGGTGCTACAATCGCTACAGCAGCGGGCTTTTCGCCGCATGCTATGAAGCTTGATGCAAGTAAGGTGAAGTAAAAAATTCGAGCGACCATTGATAGGGATGGATTCCGCATCAAACTTACAACGAATTTAATTAGCTATAAGACTAATTTTTATTTAGTTATCGAGCGCTCCATTTTCTAACCAAACGATTGAAAAGGGAAGGGAAAAGTCTTTTAACAATTAACCCTAATGCTTCAGTTCGACCGACAGAAATTTCAAATTTTTTCTTGGCAACTCCATCTAAAATCTTTTGAGCAACAAACGCCGGACTCAATCCTGAGGATTGGTTATTGTCCAATTCATTGCTGGTTGAGCCATCTCCTTTGAGCGCATGTTTTGAGATATTGGTGTGCGTAAAACCGGGCATGACAAGCGATATAGCCACACCATTTTTTTCCACTTCCATTCGCATCGATTCATAATAACCGTGCAATGCATGCTTTGATCCAGCGTAGGAAGAACGCAAGTAGAATCCCCATTTCCCAACAAGACTTGAGGTGATAATGAGTTGTCCCTTCTTATTAGCGACCATTTGACGGCCTACCAATTTTGACAATAAAATATTTCCAAAAAAATTGACCTCAAAAATTCTACGATCTACTTCCAGTTCGGTCTCGATAGCCTCACCACGTTGACTGATTCCACCATTGTTGAATAGAATATCAATGGAAGGAAAATCTGACAAGACTTTTTCAGCCGTTGACTTCACGCTGTTTTCATTTCCTAAATCGAGGGTATAGATGAAAACTTCAGCACCATTACAATTATTCTTTACGCGCTCCAATTCTTCTTGGCGGCGGGCGCTGAGAATAAGTTTACTGCCCGCTGCGGCGAGTAAATAGGTCAATTCTTCACCAATGCCACTCGAGGCCCCTGTGATCCAAATTGTCTTGCCTTTGTAATAGTTATTCTTCATGCGGCGAAATAAGCAACTATTTTCCGATATTGCTACAAAGTTTAACGATTTCCATAGCCTAGCATTAAGGGTTTATTAACCTTAGCTTAACGATACGGTGGTAGCTTTGCATCGTTATAAAAAGCGAAAAATTACCGCATGAACAAACAGAAAGTACTTCTCGTAGATGACGAACAGGACATTCTAGATTTAATTGGATTTAATCTGGAAAAGGAAGGGTTTGAAGTATTCACTGCTAATAACGGGCGCGACGGTCTAGAGTTGGCTCGAAAGAATAATCCCGATTTAGTTTTATTGGATGTAATGATGCCAGGAATGGACGGGATGGAAACGTGCAGAGAGCTGAGAGATGATGAGAATTTGAAAAATGTTCTAATCGCTTTTTTGACCGCACGAAATGAAGATTACTCGCAAATTGCTGGATTTGACGCTGGAGCGGATGATTACATCGCAAAGCCTATCAAGCCACGCGTGTTGGTTTCAAGAGTAAAAGCTTTACTTAGACGAAATAGTGGGGTTGAAATCGAAGCGAAAGAGGTCCCATCACATGGAATCGTGATTGACAAGGAGCGTTACGTTGTTTTTAAAGAAGGCGTTCAACTCAATTTGCCTAAAAAAGAGTTTGAATTGCTCGCTCTTCTAACTTCCGCTCCCGGTCGTGTTTTTACAAGAGAAACCATCTTGGCGAATGTCTGGGGAAACGATGTAATTGTAGGAGATCGAACCATTGACGTTCATATCCGAAAGCTTCGTGAAAAACTTGGTGATGATAATTTTAAAACAGTTAAGGGTGTAGGCTATAAATTTGAGCCTTAATGACCCAAAACTCACCAAAAAGCGTATCCATTGTCTCGGCGTCCCTCATCACGGGATTGCTAGCGGTCACTTATTTCTTGGTCGTTTATTTTCTCGAACGAGAATTTGAATGGTTGTGGGTATTGGTGTTCGTCATCCTAGGATTTGTCATTTCCTATTTTATCATCTTCTATTTCATTGAAAGATTTCTTTACAGCAAAGTAAAAATCATCTATAAAACCATCCATGCGCTCAAAGCCACGGGAGGTGATATAAAACCAAGTATCCGAATGAGCTCGGATGTTCTAGGTCTGGTCAACGAACAAGTTGCGGACTGGGCCAAGGAAAAGATTCAAGAAGTAAAGGACTTGCGCGATACTGAAAATTTTAGAAAGGAATTTATCGGAAATCTAGCGCATGAATTGAAGACACCCATTTTTAATATTCAGGGATATGTAGACACTCTTCTTGAAAGTGAATTGGATGATAAAGAACTAACGAAAAAGTTTTTGCAAAAAGCTTCTAATAACTGCGACCGAATAACTGATTTGCTTCAAGATTTGGATCAAATCACCCGGTTCGAAAGTGATGGACTTCAATTTGAAATGGTACGTTTTGACATCGTTGAAATGGCCCGTCAAATGATGGATTCGCTCGAACAGCAAGCGCGAGATAAGAATATCACATTACGCTTAAAAAATGCCAATGAAAAGGCCATTTGGGTGGAGGCAGATCCTAAGCGTATTCAACAGGTTTATACCAATCTTCTCGTCAATAGTATCAACTATGGTCGCGATGGTGGCGAAACGAGAATTCGCTTCTATGATATGGATGATAATATCTTGATAGAGGTAGCGGACAATGGTGTCGGTATCGCCAAAGAGCACATCCCTCGCATCTTTGAGCGATTCTATCGCGTGGATAAAAGTAGATCACGTAATGAAGGCGGTTCAGGGCTCGGTCTTGCGATTTGCAAACACATCATCGAAGGTCACAAACAAACCATTTCTGTTCGAAGCTCTGAATTGGTAGGAAGTACGTTTGCTTTCACTTTGAAGAAAGCGCGCTAATTAAAAGCGGCTGTAATTTTCTCCAATAAAATAATTGGTCTTCTTCTCTTTCCCAATAGTAGTGGCGCCGCCATGACCAGGATGTACGACATAGTGATCGGGAAGGGCGTACATTTTTTTCTGAACAGAGTCTACTAAATCTTGCGCATTGCACCCTGGTAAATCGACGCGTCCGACACTGCCGTCGAATAGAACGTCGCCGGAGATGACTTGTTCGTGCTGATGATCAATAAAGGCAACGTGACCAGGAGCGTGACCTGGAACGAATATGACATCCAGTGAATGTTCTCCAAATTCAATGCGGTCACCCTCATCGATAAATTGAGATGGCATCGGACTTTCACGGTAGGGGATGTCCCAACGCAATGAGGCCGCTCCCGCTCTTTCCAGCACTGCTATTTCATTCTTGTGCGCATAAAATGGAATACCGTACTTGTTGACCACAGCCGCATTTCCCAAAATATGATCAATATGGCAATGTGTATTGAGCAAATAGACGGGAGTCAATCCATTCTTTTCGATAAAATCAAATAGCACTTTGTCTTCCGATTCATCCGTCATTCCGGGGTCGATGATGATGGCTTGTTTTGCCGCATTGACCAATACGTAGGTATTTTCCTGAAATGCATTGAAGGTGAAAAGATGGATAGACATGTAATTTTTTTTGCAAAAATAGCGCATTTCAATAACCCGAAAATGAAAGCGTTTCGCCTCTTTTCACCCTAAAACCGTTAAACTTTCTGGTATTTGCCGAGTTATTAGTATGATTGGTTAAATTAGCTGAATTGGAAGGTTGGTTAAATATGAAGTCTAAAGTTCTCATTTTCATACTTGGTATTATCCTCATGGGACCGCTATGCTCATTGGGACAATTCTATCAAGGATCCAATATGGAATTTGGGAAAAATAGAGTTCAGTACCGAGAGTTCGACTGGCTCTATTATCCAACTGACCATTTCGAAGTGTATTATTATTTCGGTGGCGAAAAGCTAGCTCAATACACTTTGGTTTCTTCAGAGAAAAATCTTCAAGATCTTCAAAAATTCTACGACTACACTTTGGATGATAAAGTGCAGGTACTGGTGTATTCGAAGCAGAGCGAATTTCGTCAAAGTAATATTGGAATTTCCAATGATGATCAATACAACATTGGAGGTGCTGCACGCATCATGGGAAACAAGATGTTTGTTTACTACGAAGGCGATCATGCATCACTAGAAAGACAAATAAGAGACAACATCTCTCGTGTACTCTTCAACAACATGATGTATGGCGGCGATTGGAAGGACGTATTGAAAAGCAACACGCTTTTGAATATGCCCAAGTGGTACGAGGATGGAATCATTTCCTATTCGGCATCACCCTTCTCGGCGGAGTCAGAATTATTCATGCGCGACCTCGTGCAGAAGAAAAAAGTTGGAACAATGAACAGGTTCGAAGGCAAATCAGCACAATACGCGGGACATGCTTTTTGGAAATTTATTTCAGAAGTTTATGGAGAAAATGTAATTCCCAATGTACTCTACATGACGCGTCTGAGTAAGAATGTAGAAAGTGGATTTTTATTTGTTTTAGGACTTTCTACCGAAGAAATCACAAAAGAGTTTATCAATTATTACAAAGAGAAATATTCAAAAACGCGCGATGTTTTAATTCCGGGAACGCGCCCACAACCTGCGAAGGATGCACCACGTGCGGAAAAAAGAGCTTGGAAAAAATCAGAAAAAAAACTAGGCCAACTCCCAGTCAAGTACAAAAAGAAATATAATTATTCTCAATTCAAACTTTCTCCAGATAGCACCAAGCTTGCGTTTGTAACGCATGAAATGGGGCAGTCTAAAATTTGGGTATATGATTATACCACGCAGAAGTTGAAACGCATCATCAAAAAAGATTATCGACTCGACCGCATTGCGGATGAATCATATCCTATTCTCACTTGGCACCCCACGTCTGAAATCCTTACGTATATCTTCGAAGCAAGAGGCCGCGCATTTATTGGTAACTATGAATTGGCAGAAAAGAAGAAGGTGGAAAAGGAATTATTCCGATTGGAGAAAGTGGTGGATATGCAATACAGCCAAGACGGGAAGAAGATTGTATTCAGTGGTTCTAACAAAGGACAAACAGATATTTTCGTTTATCAAGTGCTAGGAAACAACCAAGAGCAGATCACTTTCGATGCTTTCGACGATATCAATCCGCGCTTTATTGAGAACGATACAAGAATCATTTTTGCTTCGAATAGACAAGACGATACTTTGCGCAGAGACGAAGATGAAGAGATCATCGCATTGAATAAAGACATCTTTATTTTGGACTATGAAAACCGCGGAAAAATTTTGGAGCGTGTTACAAATACTCCGGAAGCCGACGAACATCATCCTGCAGAGTATAAGTCCAAACACTTCACTTATCTCAGCAATGAAAAAGGAATCGATAACCGTTTTCTTGCAACGATAGACAGTACCATAGCGAGTATCGATACCACCATTAATTATCGCTATTATACTAGTGCGAAGCTGCTTTCGAATTTTCCGCGACGACCAATAGACTATCAATTCAATTCCCAAACAGGGGATTATACTTTGGTTTTCAAGAAAAATTCGAGGCCGATTTTATATAAAAATAATCGCTCGAATGACTCCACATTTGATAACGTCTATTCAGAAGAAACGGCCTCTGATGAAAAAGAATCAAATCTTCTAGAGATTATTGCTATCAAGCCAGATAGTATCGCTCCCGATGAAGTAGACACCGATAATTATGTGTTTGAAGACGAAAAATTGAATTACACATACGAGAAAGAATCGGTGCGTATTCAAGAAATTACGGAGGATGGAGATGTAGCTGCATCGGACTCGGTAGCACAGGAATTCACCATTCCTAAATCTCGAAACTATCGTCTCAACTTCGCGACCGACTTTGTATTGAGTCAAGTGGACAATAGTTTTACCAATGCATTCTATCAGCGCTTTACGAGTCCAACATCTATTAATCCAGGTATTTCTGGTTTGGTGAAATTTGGATTGAGCGATTTATTTGAAGATTACAAATTAGTTGGAGGGGCGCGACTTGCATTTGATTTACAAAACAATGATTTTGGAATTAGTTTAGAAAATTTGCGCTCGCGTCGGGATAAAAAAATCATGCTTCAACGTCAAGCACAGGAGTCATTCGATAATTTCAGATTCTATAAAATTCATACGCATTCGATTGCTTACCAAGTGAAGTATCCCTTCACTGAATTGTCGAGTTTGCGAATGACAGTGATTGGTCGTCAGGATAGAACGGTGACATCGAGCATCGATCCAACAAGTCTAGTGGTACCAACCCGATTTACTTATCAGTTAGGTCTGCGCGCAGAGTATGTATTTGATAATACAGTGAATCGTGGTTTAAATCTGTATAATGGCACGCGTTACAAATTCTGGGTAGAGCGCTATCAGCAACCGAATGTGACGGGCACAAGAACAGACTTCAATATTCTTGGATTTGATTTTAGACACTATCAAAAAATACATCGTGATTTGATTGCCGCAGTGCGCTTCTCCGGCTCTACATCATTAGGACGTTATAAGCTTGCACATTATCTTGGAGGAGTAGACAACTGGCTTTTCCAGAAAGTAGATAATTCATTACCTCCGCTTGATACAGCAGTGTTCCAGCATCAAACATTTATAGGACCATTGAGAGGTTTTTATGTAAACTCAAGAAATGGAAATTCATTTGCTTTGATGAATGCTGAATTGCGTTGGCCAGTATTTAAATATTTGATGAGAAAACCAATCAAGAGTGATTTTGTAGAGAATTTCCAAATCGTTGGTTTCTTTGATGCGGGTTCCGCTTGGACAGGAAAAACACCTTATTCTACAGAGAATTTATTTAATCAAACAACGGTTTATCAAAACCCAATTACTGTTCAAATTCAGAATAACAAAGAGCCGATTATTTATGGCTATGGCTTCGGTTTGCGCTCGCGCGTACTTGGCTATTTCATGCGGGCTGATTGGGCGTGGGGTGTGGATGATGGAAGAGTATTGCCCCGTGTATTCTACCTTTCGCTCAACTTAGATTTTTAAGTTTTTCCTAAAACGATTGCTATGAAAACTTTACTGCTAGCGCTTTGTACTCTTTGCAGTGTTCTTTCTTTTTCTCAAAATCTAAAACCCGGTTTTGATAAAGAAGAATACATTCAAATCATGCGAATGACTTCGCGATTTGGGGATAGTACATTTTATAAAAATATTCCTGCGCCAGATGGTTTTACAAGAGCGTATCGTTCCCCTGTTACGGGCTTAGATAATCTTTGGGATTTGTGGATCAGTGATAAAGGATATGCAGTAATTAATGTGCGCGGAACGACTGCCAAAACGGTGAGTTGGTTGGAGAATTTCTACGCGGCGATGGTTCCTGCACAAGGGGAGATTCAAGTAAAGTCAGATAAAATTTTCAAATACCAGCTTGCTCGAAATCCAAAAGCCGCCGTACATCCAGGGTGGTTGATCGGTCTTGCTTCTATTGCAGATGATGTTGTTTCAAAAATAGACTCATGCTACGGTGCTGGAATGCGAGAATTTATTTTAACGGGACATAGTCAGGGTGGGGCAATTAATTATTTGCTAACGGCACATTTATTCGAGCTCCAATCAAGAGGAATGATAGCAAAGGATATTCGTTTTAAATCTATTTGCAGCGCCGCTCCTAAGCCGGGAAATTTACATTTCGCATATGACTATGAAGACCTCACCAAGGGAGGTTGGTGTATGGCAGTGGTCAACTCTGCGGATTGGGTTCCGGAGGTACCTATTACGATTCAAACATTGAATGATTTTAACACCACGAATCCATTCACCAATGCTGAGGAGATGATTAAAAAGCAGAAGTTGATGACGAGATTGGTGATGAGAAAAATTTACAATGACCTCAATGGAGCCACGCAAGATGCACACGAAACGTATAAGGAAATATTGGGTGAAAAAACATTCCCTCTCATCCAAAAAGAATTGCCCGACTATAAAATGCCAGAGTACATCGATGGAGGAAATTATTCACGCGTAGGTCCCTTCGTGATTCTTCGTGCTGATGAAGAGTATTTTCAAAAATATCCCGAAAGCACTACCAATAGTTTTATCCATCACATGATGGCGCCATACATCTTTTTGGCTGAAAGATATCAGCCTTAATATTTGTAGACGAAGTGCGTAACGGTGGTTCCTACAGCATCAAGTGTTTTAGTGTCAATAACACTCATATTGTCATTGTGGGTATGGTGAAATGAACCGAATCCATAGCCGCTCAATCCCATTGCTTGCGTTTCTTGACGCATATCGATGATGTCGATGGTTGGTACGCCTGCTAAGATCATAAACTGGTGGTCATCGATAATCTCTTGAGCAGTTCTGTCTTGAAAGTAACTACCATAGCCAAGGCTCTCGGCCATACTCCAGACGCGACCAACGGTGCCGATGGCAACCTCCATTGATTTACCTTCTTTATTAAACGTGGCGTCTTTCGCACCGACCATATCCAACAAGATTCCGCACTGTGAGTTGTAGTTTACCTTATGAGGCTGACGTGCCCAATATTGTGAGCCTAGACACCAAGTATATACATCATTGTCTGATTGCTCTGCAAACTCAGGTGTACCATAGTCTTCGACATCAAAGAAAATAATATCGACTCCCACCTTTGGTGCTTGAATAGAAAATAATCTTGCCATTTCAAGTAGCACCCCAACTCCAGATCCTCCGTCATTTGCGCCATCGATAGGTTTCTTCCACATGCCTTCATTGGCGTCCTTATCACCGAAGGGGCGAGTGTCCCAATGCGCAGCGAGTGTAATTCTTTTTTTCGAAGCAGGATTAAACTCGGCGATGATATTGCGCAAAGGCATTGTTTTTCCATCATAGGTGGTCGTAGTACCTTTTTGCTCGATCACATTCGCACCGTATGATTTTAGTTTCGCAACCATCCAATCTCCGCAAGCCGCGTGGGGTGCAGAACCTGGCACGCGAGGACCAAAATCAACTTGTGCTTTTACATAAGCATATGCACTATCCGCTTGAAACTTCGGTACGTTCACTGCTTCACTAGAAACTTTGTCCTCTGGCTTTACTGGCGGTGGAGTATCAGTACAGCTTTCGCATGCTGTCAATACCAACAACATCAAACCAACGGCGAGTCGAAAGGGCTGCTTGAGTTTTTTATACATCATTATTCATTTATAGACCAAGTAGCACCTTCTTTCGTGTCCTTGATTTGAATATTTAATTTGGCTAAAGAATCTCTGATTAAATCGCTCGTTGCAAAATCTTTATTAGACTTCGCATTGCTTCTCATTTCTAAAATGAAATTCATCAATTGCTCTGTCAATGCATCATTCGCGCCAGCATCTTCAATGTTTAATCCCAATACTTGATGGAAAAATTCATCCATTGTTTTCGATAGAAGCGCAATATCAGCAGCGGTCAATTTGAGTTTCCCGTCTTTTACAGAGTTGATGATACGCACACCTTCAAACAAATGAGAAATCAAAATAGGAGTATTGAAATCATCATTCATCGCAGCGTAGCAAGCATCTGCAATCGCTTGAATATTTTCATCACTTGAATCAGATGGCGTTAATTTTTCCATCAGTTTCATTGCAGCAGTCATACGCTTGTATCCTCGCTCTGCCGCTTGCAGCGCCTCATTGCTGAAGTCAAGGGTAGAAGTGTAATGTCCTTGAAGCATGAAGAAACGCACGGTCATTGGACTGTAGCCTTTATCCAACAATTTATGATTTCCAGTCACAAGTTCTTCAGGAGTAAAACCGTTGCCTTCGCTTTTTGCCATCTTGCGGCCATTCACAGTGAGCATGTTTCCATGCATCCAATAGCGCACGGGTTCGTGACCAGTAGCGCCAACATTTTGAGCGATCTCACATTCGTGGTGAGGGAATTTTAGATCCATTCCGCCGCCGTGAATGTCAAATGTTTTTCCAAGATACTTGGTGCTCATCACCGAACACTCCAAGTGCCAGCCGGGGAAACCCTTTCCCCACGGGCTATTCCATTGCATGATGTGTGATGGGTCGGCTTGTTTCCAAATCGCGAAATCTAACGAGTCACGTTTTTCATCCTGACCATCTAGTTCGCGTGTGTTGGTATAAAGCTCGTCGATGACACGACCGCTCAATTTTCCGTAAGGATATTTTTCGTTGAATTTTCTTACATCAAAATAAACGGAGCCATTGCTTTCATAGGCATATCCATTTTGAATGATCTCTTGAATCATTTCTATTTGCTCTACAATATGTCCCGTTGCCGTAGGTTCGATCGACGGATTGAGAATGTTGAATAAGCGCATCACATCATGGAATCCATTGGTGTACTTCTGTACGATCTCCATTGGCTCCAATTTCTCGAGCTTCGCTTTCTTTGCGATTTTGTCTTCACCTTCATCTCCATCTCCCACCAAGTGCCCTACATCCGTAATGTTGCGCACATATCTCACTTTATATCCTAGAAATTGCAAATAGCGATAGACAATATCGAAGGTTAGGAACGTACGTACATTTCCCAAATGCACATCGCTGTAGACCGTCGGGCCGCAGACATACATGCCCACGTTTCCTTCAACGATTGGTTCGAAAAGTTCTTTTTTTCTCGAAAGACTGTTATAGATATATAGCTTTTGCTCCATGCTGCAAAGTAAAGAAGGGTTGAGGTATTTATTGAAAAAAAAAGAGGTCTTCTTTTATCGAAAGAAGACCTCTAAATTATGTTTTGAATTATTTATTTTTCATCTTGAATTCCTTCGCCAATGTATCGTCCTTTCTGATAAAGGTCAATTTTGGTAAGAATGCCTGAACTGTTGTAACGATACCATTTTCCAGAGTATAGCTTACCGTTTCTAAATTCTCCACTTTGTACGATGTTTCCATTACCATCATAGAGTGTATTAAATCCATTCGCTCTGAATCCTTGGGCTTCGTTAGGAGTTCCAACGGCTTTCGTCGCTTCTTTTCCTATGGTTGGATTATGTGGATCTGCTTTGATAACGGTCTCCTTAACAGGTTCTGTTTTGGATGATACCACTTTGGATACTTTTCCATTCTCGAAGATTTTTTCTTCAATTAATTCGCCTGAGTCATTATAACGTTTCATAGAACCAGACTCCATTCCGTTACTAATCTCTACAACCAAGGCTGGACGGCCATTTTCATGAAAATAATATTGAATACCATTGCGCTTTCCATTGGTTCCAAAATAGAAGTGCTGATTCATATTTCCATTGGAATAAAAGCGCTTGAATTCTCCTGTATTTTTTCCATCATCCCAAAACCCGAGCTCTTCCATCTGTCCGGATTGATAATAGATACGATAAGGTCCTAGAGGCTTGCCCGAATTGTAAGTAATCTCCGAACGGAGTTTGCCATTGGGCCAATATTTTTTCCAAAGACCTTCTCTGCGATCGTCTTTGTACATGCCTTCTTCTACTGTAGCTTGAGGGGGGAATTGTCGATCGGAGATCATTTCGCCAGTAATGATCCAATACCCTTGGCGATGGCCAGTGGCATCTTTCTCATTATGACCAGTGCCAACACCTGGAATAGCAGATGCCGCAAAGCTTATCAATACAAAGAAAAGTCCTAGTATGGAATTGTAAAAACACTTCATAACTACACTCAAGTTAGGTTCAACACAGGGAGTTGTTGTGCCTATTTACGTGAGGTGTCAGATGGAAGTTTCAATAACCACTGCTTTTTTTTTTCGAATCTCCGTGATCATGGTCGATACAAGTTTGCTCATATCAAATTCATGATTCCATCCCCAGTCCTGTCTAGCACTTGAATCATCTATGCTGTTGGGCCATGAATCAGCTAAGGATTGACGGAAATCGGGAGCGTAATCTATTTCGAAAGAAGGAATGTGTTTTTTGATTTCTGCTGCTAGCTCTTTCGGTGTAAAACTTACCCCAGCTAAATTATAGCTGCTGCGAATTTTAACGCTTTCTGATGGAGCATCCATAATACCGATGGTCGCTTTAATCGCGTCTTCCATCATCATCATTGGCAACATAGTATTCTCACTTAGGAAGCTGGTGTACTTTCCGCTTTCTAGTGCATGATAGAATATATCCACCGCATAATCTGTGGTACCTCCACCTGGTTCAGAACGATAACCGATCAGACCTGGATAACGGATGCTACGAACATCTACGCCATATTTTTGAAAATAATATTCGCACCAACGCTCTCCTGCGAGTTTACTAATTCCGTAAACACTTGAAGGCTCCATGATGGTATATTGTGGAGTATTATCTGCAGGTGTGTTTGGCCCGAAAGCAGCAATAGAGCTGGGCCAAAACACTTTTATATTTTTCTTTTCTTTTGCAATATCAAGAATATGAAACAGACCATTCATATTCAAATCCCAAGCGAAGGCTGGGTTCTTTTCTGATGTAGCAGAGAGCAATGCTGCCAATTGATAAACTTCAGTGATTTGATGTTTATCAATGACTTCCTCCAGGCGTGATTTGTCAAGGACATTCAGAATTTCAAACGGACCTTCATTGAACAGTTCCAATTCTGGTTTGCGAATATCCGATGGGATGACATGATCTACGCCATGTCTCGTTCGTAACGCCATCGTTAGTTCAATGCCTATTTGTCCAGAGGCACCAATGATAAGAATGTTTCCTTGCATTTCTGTGTGGTTTGCTCGCTTTCATTGAACGAGGTGGACAAATGTAAATAAAGCCCTCTTTTATTTAAGGGCATTTTTACATTCTAATTCTCAATTTTTGTAAACAGACTAACGAATGGTCTTACGCAGCCATTCCTCCATTTCTGTCAGAACATCTAATTCAAAACACCCCTGAATAGTGCTGTAATCTTGCAAAGAACACGCTTCACAATACTGAAAAAGGTGATTCATTTTTGGAAAAAGAACCATTTGATAATTGCTATTGCCGCCACTGTCTAATGCCGCAGAAATGGCCGGCATATTTTGGTCAGCAATCACCTGGATATCATCGGCACCATTTAAAATTAAAACAGGACACTTCACTTTTTTCCAATCATCCGCTGGATTGTAAGTCACAAAAAAGCGCATCCATGGACTACCCATTTGAGCGACTTGTGCTTCACGCATTTCATTGTAATTTGGAATGAAATCTTTTTGTGGTCCATACTGCTCGTCAAATGCTGCAGCTATTCTTTGCTTGGCGATGGTTGTGTCAGATTCTGATTCAATAATGCGGATGAATCGCATTACATTCTCTTGTTGCGATTTTGCCTGCTCATCATTCAATCCCATTTTTTTTGCAATGAGAAAATTCTGAACAAACAATACGTCTTTCCCTGACACACCTGTGCCTGCAAGAGAGATGATGAAGGCAACAGTAGGTCGCTTTACCGCCGCCATTGCGGCAATCATGCCCCCTTCGCTGTGACCAGCCAGCCCAATTTGATTAGCATTCAATCTTTTGTCTTTGGATAAATAGTCATAGATCGCAACCACGTCGGATGCAAAATCAGCACTCGTTGCCGTATTGTGATTTCCTGTACTTTTTGCAACTCCTCGATCATCAAAACGAAAAACGGCTGTGCCTCTTTTTGATAAATGATCGGATATTACTTGAAAGGGCTTGTGTCCCAAAAGCTCTTCATCCCTGTTTTGGGGGCCGCTGCCTGAAATTAATATAACACACTTAAATGGACCATTGCCGCTTGGCAATACAAGAGTGCCTGCTAGTGAATGTCCGTCTGGATGGGGAATGACAAGTTCTTCTTGTGCGCATAGCGTCATAAGAATACAAGAAAAAAGTAGGGTTATTCCTAGCTTGTGCATAGTAGTGGTTTTTAGCCAAAGTAAAAGTTTAAACCATATTCGCCACCTAAAATGTGACAATCGGTATACTTTTGACAATAATGCCATAAACCGATTTACCAATTGACTAGTACATTGTGTTATTAAGCCTGTTTCGTCCAGATAAAAAATTAGAACAACTCTCAGATGCCGAGTACCATCAGGCGTTTAAGGAGTTTTTCAAACCTATTCGATCGTTTGTTTACTATCGATGTGGGGATGTCGACATGGCCGAAGATATCACTCAAGATGTATTCGTAAAGCTTTGGGAAACAAGAGATAAAATAGATAAACGTACAATCAAAGCTTATCTCTATACGATCGCACAAAATGTGACGATTAATCAATTAAAGCGTCAACAACTTCTATACAAATTTCAGAAAAAACCAGGACTCGACCGAGAATATGACTCTCCGGAGAAGTTGCTTCAAATGTCTGAGTATCACGATAAAATCAGTGAAGTGATTGCATCTCTTCCCGAGGGCGGACGTGAAGTTTTCCTGATGAATAGAATGGAAGATCTTACTTATGTCGAGATAGCAGAGCGTCTGGGACTTTCGGTGAAAGCGGTGGAGAAGCGCATGAGCAAAGTATTGCGTATATTGCGTGAAAAGCTTGGAACCGAGTTGTGAGAGTTACTTACCTTTTTCGAACGATCATTTTTCTTGTTTTTATTGCCCTTGGCAGTACGACATCGTTCGCTCAAAAACTTCCTACGCTCATCACATATTCTTGTGAGAATAAATCCATTTCCGAAGTTCTCAAAGCAATAAAAAATACCTACGATGTCCGTTTTGCCTACGATGCAGCAGCTTTGGATAAAGAGAAAGTTACTGTCAATGTTGTAAGCGAGGAATTAGAGAATTTTCTTTTTCTTCTGTTAGAAAATAAAAATTTAGGATACAGAAAAGTAGGCGCTACCTATGTAATCATTCCGCTCGTGGTATCAGAACCTGTGATCGATTCTACCCAACGAATTGCTATTGAAGGAACAGTCATCGATCGCGAATCAAGCGAGCCATTACCATTCACGAATATTCGACTTTTAAATCCTGCAAAATATTATCAGTGCGATGCACAGGGAAATTTCTCAATCCTTGATTTACCAAGCGATACATGCACCCTGATTTTTTACTATGTGGGTTATGAAGTAGCTTTTCATTCTGTGAAAAAATTGAAGCGCGAGCGAAAACCAACGGTTCTTCTTGGTGTCAAAAAAGATTTTTTACCTACAGCAGAAGTAGTTGCAAAAGGGAAGTCCTCTGTAGAAAGTGGATCAGTAGCTGGGATTCAATCTCTGAATCCGCAAGTCATAGGATCCATAAACGGCCCTGGAGAGGCGGATGTGCTGCGCAGTGCGCAATTACTGCCTGGCGTAAACGCGACAAATGAATCGAGCAATGGATTGATTATTCGCGGAAGCGCAGGAGATCAAAGTTTATTAAGCTTTGATGGATTTACAATCTACCACATGGATCACCTTTTTGGTGTGATAAGCGCTATCAATCCGCTCGCGGTAAAAAATATGCGTATTAGTAAAAGTGCCGCTGAAGGCCGCGTCGATTCTCGCGTGGGTGGACTTGTTCAAATCACAGGGAAGGAAGGAAATCGCTATCAATCTGGTGCAAGAATCGATCTCGGACCGCTCGCCGCAGGACTCTATTTGGAAACACCACTGGGAACAAAAAACAATTCTTCTTTGATGATCGCTGCACGCCGATCGATCAATGATATTTGGAATTCTCCAAGCTACAACGAGTTATTTAATACGGTCTACAATAGTTCGGTGCTCATCGAAAATCAAAATGATGCAAGTCAAAGTGCTGACTACAGTTTTTCGGATGCCATCACCAAATTGACATTCCGACCTACAGAAAAAGATATCTTTTTCATCAGTGGCTATTATAGTCAAGATAGACTGGGAATTCTCTATAACTCTGAAACTTCCAGCGGAAATTACTCTTATTTCTACTCCGACGAAAGTGAATGGGGAAACAGAGGTTTAGGCATGGGTTGGACTCGAAATTGGAGTGCAAAGTGGAAACATGACTTGAAAGTTGGCCGAAGCAGTTATGTTGCTTCTTTGAATGCAATTGATACGCTGTTTGATAATTTATTTCAAGATTCTCAACGATTTTTTAGAGAGGGAAATAGCAGACTCAATGATTTTAAAGCAGACTATCAACTTAAATATTTGAGAAATGATGCTACATATTATGGTGGAGCACATTTTAATGGAATATCAATAAATTCAGGTAGTTCAGATGATATTGTAAAAGATACAATAAGTACCTCCGCAAATGTTACCACCCTTTATTTTGAGCGTGTAGATGAATGGCAAGAACTCCATTGGAGCGTTGGAGGGAGACTTAATCATTATTCAAAAACAAATCAATTTTATCCAGAATGGAGAGCCAATGCGAGTTGGGGAAATCCAGACAGTATTTTATTCAAAGTTTCTGTCGGCCGTGTATATCAATTTGTTCATCGCCTGAGCCAACAAAGTCTATTCCTCAATCAACCCGACGCTTGGATGCTTAGTGGGGATGATCAAATTCCTGTTTTGTACTCTGATCAGTTCGTGGTCGGAGTGCTTGTACCATTAAATGAATGGCAGTTTGATGTAGAAGGCTATTTGAAAAAGAACACAGGTACAGCTATGGATCTCTCGCAAATTCTTTGGATTGAAAATAACGCGAGAAGAAATATTCAATCAGGTACCGGTTATTCTCTGGGAATAGATATTCTTTTACGCAGAGAATGGAAGCGACATGAAATGTGGGTGAGTTATTCCTTGGCTCATTCAAGAATGGATATTCCAGGATTAGATCAACCGGGCGCTATTGCACCTTCCTTTGATCAATTGCATGAGGCGAAGATGAACTATGAGTTCAAATGGAAGAAATGGAATTTCTGGGGGACTTGGATTTTCGGCAGCGGCAGACCTTTCACACAGTATTATGGAAATACCTTATTGACCCTACAAAATGGCACTCAAATTAGATATCCCGTATATGGCGATATCAATGGTGCACGAATTAAACCTTACCATCGTCTAGATATAGGAGCTACCTATACGGTTCAGCGTGAGAAAGTGAGTTTCGAATGGAAGGCAAGCATTTCGAATGTTTACAATCGCAAGAATATTCGCGATAAACAATATGTCTTGATCGTTAATGATCAAGGTGGAACAATGGCGAGTCTTCGAGAAATTCAAATGAATGGATTCATACCATCACTTCAATTGAGCATTATATTTTGAGAAAAATAATTTACATAGCGCTCGTAGTTATCGGTCTCTCAAGCTGTGAGCAAGAGGTGCCACGTAACATGGTCATAATGAATGGTTATGTATTGGCCAATTCAGACAGTGTCTTTGTTCAATATTTCGAAATGGATCAAGACGGCTACCAAATATCCATAGATAATGCAGAATTACGAATAGAAGGAGATGAGCTCTCTTGGGGATTGTCCAAAAAAAGTAACGGTATCTACTATGCAGAAGGGCTTCCAGCGACATTCAACGCGGGAGAGATCGTTCTACTCGAGGCAAGGGGTAATACCTTCAGCCAAGCATCTGCACTCATACCGCCAAATATTCAAATTTTGGAAGCTAGCTCGCCCACAGTGAATGTCAACGCCGACAATCCTTTTGAGGAGGTTTATAATACAACATGGTTGAATCAAGAGGGCTATTCGTATTTGCTAAAACTGGAATGTCTCGAAGAAGATCCTATAGAAATCCCGTTCGGCGTGCCATCAGGTTTGTTTCAAAAGACCTTCACAGGACCTATTGAGGAGAGTAACCTGATCATTTTTGCTAGTGATTTCAAGTATTTCGGCGCACATCGTTTGACCATTTATATTATTGAAGAAGAGTATAGCTCATTGTTTTTCTTACAGAATCAATCACTTGGACTTACCATCACTGAAAGAGTAGACAATGTGAATGGTGCCAAAGGGTTTTGGACAGGAATCAACGCCATTGAAATTAATTTGAATGTAGAATAAAATATTTTAATAGTTGGTAGGGGGTAAGGCCTAGAGCGTGTATAAGCCTTCGATCGACTTAATAATGAGATGATGGATCAGCCTAAGTATAAAAAGTTTTGGGGGGGAGTGGAGATACCTTTTAAGAAATCTGAAGAAGATTCTTGGAAGGAATTAAAAAGTCGTATTGACGCTTTGCCATTAGAAGAAAAGAAAGTAGTGCGTATGTGGCCAGCTATCAGCGCTGCCGCAGCAATTGCTCTTCTAGTCGGACTGCTCATTTTTTGGCCGTCTGGCAACGAGCCAATTGTGGTAGCTACGCTCAAAGGAAGTTCTCAATTAGTGGAATTACCAGATCACTCAAAAGTGACACTCGCACCTGATGCAGAAATCACTTTTAGCGATGACTGGTCTCAAGAAAGAAAACTCACATTGAAAGGAGAAGCGTTCTTCGAAGTGCAGAAAGGAAGTACGTTCACCGTTGAAACAGCCCTCGGTAATGTACAAGTACTCGGAACAAGCTTCGATGTGAGCGACCGAAATAATGAGCTCTCAGTTATTTGTGAAACAGGTCGCGTGAAGGTAACTTCTGGAAAACAAGAAGTAATTATCACTCCTGGAATGATGGCTAGAGCGTCAAAAGGAGTGTTGGTAGCATTCAAAGCATACAAGAAAGGAAATCAATGGATGGATGGCAAATTTGTTTACGAAAATGAACCGCTTGTAAATGTGTTGGATGAAATTGAAAGACAATTTAACGTTGAAATTCAATATAATAATTTGGATTCTAAGGTGTATGTTGGAGAATTTAACTCTAGAGATTTGGAAGAGGCACTTATCGCAGTTTGCGCACCTTTTGGACTCAACTACACAATTAAGGATAACATGATTGTAGAAATTAAATAAGGTCTTTTTTGTGTTTTTTTGGTAAAAATAAATTGAGAATAAAAGAATAAATTTAAATATTCGCGTTGTTAAGAAACAACAACGAATTTCTCAAAAAATATAGTGGTAGATGAAGGTCTACACAAATCGATAAGTAACACACAATGGAGCATCCTTCAGAGATGCATCAGATAGTATAGTTAGTTTTAGTTAAGGTTTAGAATTGAAGCTGGAAACGTCCAGCTTCGATTTTTTTATACCCTTCCGTTTGTAGCTTCGCACCATGTTAGATCCTAAAAAAATCGAAATAGAAGATTA
>OFDC01000170.1_pt1 | contig 65756 bp, 57 predicted proteins | sample 1520941 | NCBI WGS metagenome assembly OFDC01 (sample SAMEA94258168, study PRJEB24077) | hot springs metagenome | biome: Aquatic biome; feature: Water | place: India | collected 2012-12-06 | depth 5 m | reverse complement strand
GACAATTTTATAGAAAAACCGTGAAACAAAAAAGTATAAATACAATTAATTTTTATTCAAAAAATGATTTATTGAACTTTTCCAAGATTTCTTTAGTATCACTTTGATACAATAAGAAGTCTTAACATTTTAGCTATCAACTACTTAGCAATACTTTCAAATTGATACTTAAAATTGTAATACTAAATTTTATATACCATTTTTTTTTTGCTACAATTTTGGGGTATTTACCAACCAAAACATATAAAAAGTATTATTGCTTATTGCTATCTACTTTTATTCTCTCATCACGATTTACCAATTCCCAAGCAGTTTGAAAAACTAATCGAGATATTTGCTGGTATTTTGGAAATAAGATTTTCTCAACATCATCACCCGGACGGTGGTAATCTTCATGTACACCTGTAAAATAAAAAATTACTGGAATTTTATTCTTTGCAAAATTATAATGGTCCGAACGATAATAAAAACGATTAGGGTCTTTAGGGTCATTGAAAGTATAGTCTAAATCAAAATTTATATACTTCTTATTGACATCTTCACTGATTTTATGTAATTCTGATGATAATTTATCTGAACCAATCAAATAGACATATTCTTCTTTGGGAGCATGTTGTTTATCAATTCTACCAATCATATCAATATTCAAATCGCAAACAGTATTTGCCAATGGAACAATAGGGTCTTTATCAGTATAATATTGAGAACCTAATAAACCTTTTTCTTCGCCAGTAACTGTCATAAATAGAATACTTCTACGAGGACCATTTCCTGCTTGTTTTGCTTTTGCGAATGCCTCTGCAATTTCAAGTACTGCACAAGTACCCGAACCATCATCGTCAGCACCGTTGTGAATTTGTCCATTCTGAATACCCACATGGTCGTAATGTGCTGTGATTAATACCACTTCATCCTTTTTATCAGTACCTTCTAAGAAACCTAATACATTTTGAGTTTCGACTGGCACTTCTCCTCTTTCAACTTTAATTGATATTTTCGATGACTTCAGTTTTTTTGCAGTACTTTGCCCTGTTTGAGCGATTTCATCAACTGCTTTTGATAACTTGGTAATCTTCGTATCTAACATTTCAGCTGCCATTTCAGAAGAGACGAAAAACGTAGGGTTTGCCGTTGCTTTTTCTGATGAATTCGAAGAATTAAAACTCAGTTGATTAAAACGCGATAAAACAGCTTTTCGCTCTGCTGCTAATGAAGAAAATTTGCTTGCATCTGTAGCTGAAACAACAAAAAACATCTTTGCACCGTGAGTTAATGCGATATTGATTTTCTTTTGCAAACCACTTCTATCTGACCATTCTGACTTTTCGGCATCTTTAGTAAACATCCATTTGCCTTCTTTATCTTTAGGCTCACCATCAAAAAAAACTACAGCTTTACCTTCAACACTAATATCTTTGTAATCGCTATAATTATCTTGCTCAATTCCATACCCCGCAAATATCACCGAAATTGATTGTTCATCTGGAATACTGGTCAAACCATTTGGATAATAATCTTTGAAAAACTCCTTTTTCTTGTTGCCTATTTTAATGTAGGCATCTTTCCATACCTTGCGATACAAATTAAAAGGTTGAAAATAACCTTTGCTACCATCTTTTTGTGGAGCAATTGGTCTTAAACCTAAATCAGCAAAATGTTTCGCAATATAATTAGCGGCTTTTTTTTGACCTTCAGAACCCGTATCTCTTCCCTCTAAGCTATCTGAAGCAATGTAAGTGAGGTGTCGTTTTAAATCTTGGGCTGTGATAGAAGAAGCGAACTCAGAGGATTTATCTTGGGCATAAATTGCCGTACTCATTAAAAATGATAAAAACAGCGTTTTTTTCATGAAAATCGGTAGGTTTGTTGAATATTTTCAGTAAAAATAATGGTTTTCAATTTAGAAATCATCTTTTAAATATATTTTTGCTGCAATTCAGTAGAAATACATACAAATGACTAAAGAAGAAGTTTTAAAGAAATATTTTGGTTACGATTCATTCCGTCCACTACAAGCTGAAATTATAGAAACTATTATTGCCCAAAAAGACTGTATGGTTTTAATGCCAACGGGTGGTGGTAAATCTATTTGTTTTCAAGTTCCCGCAATGGTAATGCCTGGCATTACATTGGTCATTTCTCCACTTATTGCATTGATGCAAGACCAAGTACAAGCCCTAAAATCAAATGGAATACCTGCAGCTTTTTTAAATAGTACGCTTTCAACAATCGAACAGAGAACCATTGAAGAGGATTGTAAAAATGGTTCCTTAAAACTCCTGTATATCTCGCCCGAAAAACTATTTTCAAATAATTATCTTGGATTTATCAAAACCCTCAATGTGAATCAGATAGCCATTGATGAATCTCACTGTGTATCTACTTGGGGGCATGATTTTAGACCCGAATATATTCAATTAAAAGCTTTAAAAGATACTTTCCCCAATGTACCAATGGTAGCTTTAACAGCTACTGCCGATAGAGTGACAAGAAAGGATATTTTAAATCAATTAGGGATTCCTGAGGCACTTATATTCATATCATCGTTTGATAGGCCAAACTTAAATCTCCGAGTTTTACCGGGACGAAATAGACTTAAAGTAATCCATGAATTTATTGCCAAACGCACTAATCAGTCGGGAATTATATATTGTTTGAGTAGAAAAAACACGGAAGACGTTGCGGAAGGATTAAGAAAATTAGGCATAAGAGCAATGCATTATCATGCTGGCCTAGATGCACAAACACGTGCTGAAGTACAAGACGCATATATAAAAGATGAAATCCAAGTCATCGTAGCAACAATCGCTTTTGGTATGGGGATAGACAAATCTAATGTAAGATTTGTGATTCATTATAGTTTACCCTCAAATGTAGAAAGTTTTTACCAAGAAATTGGAAGAGCAGGCAGAGATGGTATGAAATCTGACACCCTTTTATTTTACAGTTTTGGCGATATCATTACCCGCAAAGAAATGATTCAAAAATCTGAACTTCCCGATGAAATGAAGGAGGTTCAATTGGCCAAGCTTGAAAGAATGAAACAATACGCTGAATCTGAAATTTGTAGAAGGCGTGTGCTCATGAGTTACTTCAATGAAGAAACTAATAACGATTGCGGAAATTGTGATGTGTGCCAAAACCCTCCACAAAGATTCGATGCAACCATCTTCGCACAAAAAGCATTATCGGCCATTGCAAGAGCAGAACAAAAAGCGGCTATGGGTATGTTGATTGATATTCTTCGAGGTTCTCAGAATCGTTCAATTTATGAAAAAGGATTTCAGAATTTGAAAACCTTTGGAGTAGGAAAAGAGCTAAAATACGAAGAATGGGCTGAGTATATTACACAAATGCTTAACTCTGGAATAGTTGATATTGCCTATGACGAACACCATTATTTAAAACTAAACCCCGTTTCATGGCAAGTATTAAAAAATGAAAGAAAAGTTGAACTAGTAAGATTTGAACCTTATGATGTTAAAAAAGCACGTTTAGATGAAGATGTGCCTAGAGAAAGAACGAAAAAAGAGGTAATAAAAGATGCTTTGTTTGAGAAATTAAGGATACTTAGAAAGAAAATTGCTGAAGAGCAAAATATTCCTCCCTTTGTTGTATTTTCTGATGCTACGCTTTCAGATATGGCACAAAAAAGGCCAATCAATCGTTTCCAAATGATGGCCGTTTCTGGCGTTGGTGAACAAAAATTCAGAATGTATGGAGATGAATTTATCAATGAAATATTGAGATTTAGTGGTGAAAATCCGACCATCGCACGTGCTAAGCAAGAGAAAGGAATGACTTTTTTGGAAACTTTTGAAATGTATAAGAATGGTCTTACACTTGAAGAAATGGCAGCTAAACGTTCACTAAATCCCGTGACGATTGTGAGTCATTTAGTAAAACTTTTTGAAGATGGCCAAGAGGTAGATTTGTGGCAATACATTATGAAATACGAGTATAATCAAATCATTGCCGAAGCCATTAAGATGAATATTCAAAAAGGCGATGCAATTAAGCCATTATTTGAAGCACTGGAGGGTATTTATGATTATGGGAAACTAAGAATAGCCTTAGCGATTTGGGCAAAACAAAACGTATAAAATCCTTTTTTTAAAACTTGATTTACCGTTTAGTAAAATCTTTACTAAAAGTTTGATTATTAGCTCGAAGTACGCTTAATTTCGATGTCCTTATTATCAAACTTTTATGAAAAGACTACCTATACTTTTGCTATTTATTTGCTTTGCTTATAACTCATTCGGGCAATATACATCTATCAATCTCCCCTATCCTTCCGATGTTTGTGCAGGAAATGACTACGTAGTAAGTGTTTACTCAGTTGGAATCAGTACTGGAACAGCACTTACCATACAACTATCAAATGATGACTTTAACTCAAATGTCATTGTTATTGGTTCTGGAAATTATACAGGCAATTATCCAGAGTCAATTACCTGCAATATTCCTTCAAACACGGCCGCTGGAACTTACAAAATACGAGCAACTTTCATTAGTACGCCAACGGGAACATTTTATAATTCATCTTCATTTAGTGTTGTCAAAGGCACGCCGGGTGCATCATTAACCGGAACCTTTGGATTTGATGCCTGTGGTAGCGGGGTTAATGTACCCATTACATTTACTGGTTCTGGGCCATTTACGTTTAGTTATAAGAAAGATTCTGAAAGCCCATTAACCCAAACAGCTTATACACTACCATATAACTTATATCTTAGTCAAGCTGGCACTTATACCTTACTAAGTGTTTCAAATGCCTGTGGAACTGGAACAGTTTCTCCAACTCAAAATAATGCCACAGTAAACATTACCCCTCCAATATTAACCATCGGAACACCAAGTGATGACAATATATGTATTGGTAATAAAATTTACGTTCCATTTACATCAAACCAAAACTGCTACGGCTATACTGTGCAAATCTCAGATGAAAATGGTGAGAATTTTAGAAATTTACCAACCGAAACTAATTATAGTTTTCCAAATAGACTTACGGCAACCATTACAGATGTTGGGCAACCCACAGCAAGTGGATATAAGCTAAGAATAAAAGTTTATGCAAATTCGGTTGAATATTTCAGTCCAGTTTCTACAACAACCATTACACTTCGTCAAAAATCTAGTTATAATGTAACTGTTGTGGATGCCGTTGATTACTACAACCCAAATCAAATTGCTAAGGGCGAAAATGTAAAAATTAGAGTTACCCTCACGGGCACGGCTCCGTGGATTTTAAATTTTGATAATTCTGCTTTAAAAATCACCAATAATACTTATGATTTACAGGTATCTCCGGTAAGTTCAAAAAAATATACATTCGGACCTTTAGTAGATGGAAATGGCTGTGTTAATAGTTTTGAGCAATCAGTAGATATTTCAGTGAAAGACTTGATTTTCAAAATGAGAATCCAAGACAATAAAAATTTGGATATCTATTCACACTTTAGAAATTACTGCAAAGACGAATATTTACATGTAGATTATAATGTTCGTGGACAAATGCCCGAAGATAGTTTCAAAATTCAAATGGCAAATGTTAATGATTTACAAAATAATATTGAAGATTGGCAGGATGTAGTATTTTTCCGAACAGGAAATGATGAAATTTTAGATGTTGAGATTCCAGCATGGGTAAAAACAGGTAAAAATAGAATCAGATTCGTTCCTAAAAATACTTCTTTAAGCTATGCTAACACAACAGTTGATTACATCAACGACTCTTTTACCCCTTCGAGTGACTTTATTGTTATGAACCGTTCCACTGGTTCTATTACTGGCGAAAGTACGATAAAAATTTCCCCAAATGAATCATTTTATATTCCATACAAATTTAGTGGAGGCCCTGATTTTTATGCCAATAATTTTGGAAGTTTAAAGCCTTATAAACCTATACTTGTTACCGACAAAGGGCAAACCATTGATTATAATAGTTTATTAATTGGAGGTTTTAATGCACTTACTGGAATTACAAAGGTTGATACCGTTACTAAAAATATTAAGTTTTATTTGTATAAAGTAGATGCCAACACAGCTGCTTCAGGAGATTTATCATGTTCAGAAAGAGGTTTCTCACATGCATTAGATAGTTTAAGTGTAATAGTTGTTCCAAATGACCAAACCCGTTCGATTACAGTTGGAAATATTTCTGGGTTAAACAATCTATGTGGAGGTAGTTTAGTTACAATTCCGTTTACTACTACTGGCAGTTTTACTGCGGGAACTGTTTATCAGGTTCAACTTCAAGAATATAACAATTCTTATAGTACTAACCCAAACACTAATTTCTTTGATGTACCAACCCAAGCCTATACTACTCCTAATCAACTTACCTTTACCATGCCTAAAAGTTTAGGAGCTTATCAAGATATCTATTATAAAGTTAGGATAGTTGCAAGTAACCCAAATGTAATAGGCACTTCTGCACAGTGGTTGGTGGTTACTAAACAACCTCCATACATTGAATTATCTGGAGATTCTTACATACAACCGGGTGAAACTGGTGTTATCAAAATAAAGGCGGGTTATTACCCTAGTTTTAACTTTAATATTTCTGGTGGAGGATGGACAAGCCCCAGTCTAAGTTCATATAGTTATTCAACAAGTTATTTCCAAGATTATACCGTTAGCATCAACTCTGGTGGCATTGCTGGGGCACAAATTGATTACTTACCAATTAATGCAAGTAATAGTTGTGGAAACGGAGAATTTGTCGGTCGAGGTAGATTGAATGTAGTGGCCACTCCGAAAATTGTTTTAGGAACACCCACTCCCTCGAATACTTGTCAACCAACCAAAATACTCATTCCATTTACAACAAATTTAAGCTTTGAAAACGATAATGCATTTAGTGCTAAAGTATGGCATACTTACTATGGCTACGAATACATAGTTCCGAACGTAACCGTAAAAAAATTGAGTAATAGTTTTGAAGTAAGTATCCCTTATCAAAATCTTGCTACTACTTACAACATTAAAGTGTTTTCTAAAAACCCTTATGCTACCAGCAATACAGCAAACGTATTTTTAAAAACCTCACCTTATGCTTATTCCAGCCCTTCAGACGTTGAAGTAGAATATGGGGATGCCGTAACTCTGAATTATAATATTTACGATGGGACATCGCCCTTTAATTTCACACTTGACCAAGGTGATAAAAGTTTAAATATTCTTGGAAGCAACAGCACTTATAATCATACAATTACCCCACAATATTCGAAGAATTATTATCTAACCAATCTTTTCGATGCTAATAATTGTCAATCTGTTGCAGCCGCACCTTATCAACAGGTAACAGTCATTGAGAAAAAACAAGCCATTGAAATTAATCGATTGAGTGTTTCTCATTTATGTTCAAATGCAAACGTGAATGTATATTTTCTTTCGTCGGGTACATTTACCAATTTTACTTTACAACTATCAGACGCCAATGGTGCAAATTTTGCGGATATTTCAACGACACAGAGTGGAAATACATTAATTGGTACTATACCAAATGCACTTCCAGCAGGAAATAATTACCGAATTCGAATTAAAGGAATTACCAGTGGAAGCCCTATTTTCAGTTTAGCAAATAATATTGGGCTAACCTCAGTCAGCGGAAGTCTTACTGCCACCATTAGTGGAAATCAAGCAATTATTAAAGACCAAAATTCGCTTTATTTTACAGAACAAGTAGCTACACTGAAAGTTGATTTTACTGGAATAGGCCCTTATAAATTTAATCTATACGATGGAACGAATACCACAACCATTATTACTCATTCAAATCCTTATTATTTTCAGGTAAAACCCTCTAATACAACCACCTACACCTTACAAAACCTAAGTAATGATTGCGGCAATGGTAATGTTTCAGGAAGTGCCACTGTGAATGTAGTATTTCTTGAAACGGGTAATGCTTCGGCAAGAATTTGTTATGGACAAACCATAACAGTTCCATTTACTCAAACGGGCACATTTGGCCCATCTACTAATTATTTTATTGACCTTTACTACGTAATTCCTTACAATAATACTAGAGCTTTTACTTCAAATATCTATTCACTACCGGCAACCGTGGTTGGCAACACTCTCCAAGCAACAATACCTAATACCCTTCCAGTGGCTACTGGATATGAAGGATATCCAAATGTAAGTGTATATTGGGTTAGAGTGAGGACAAATAATCCAAAGGTTATTGGAACTTGGTCAACAAATGGAGGAACGTCAATTGGTGAAGGGGCTCCGACAGTCAAAATTTTAGGTTCAACCAATATACTAAGTGGTCAGGTTGCCACGCTTACTTTACAAACCGATAAGCTTGCGGGAGGAATAAGTGTGGTTTTAAATAACGGTAGTTCAAATGAAACAATCAATTTTAGTGGTTTGTCAATACCTATTGAAAAATACCCTATTACTACTACCACCTATACTGTTTTGAATGTTGCTAATGGTTGTAATATTAGCAGTACAATTGGAAGCCCCAATAGTGCCACTGTGACGGTAGGAGCCTGTCCACCAAGTCAAATAGTAACTATTACACATACAAGTGGGCAAGTTAAAAAATACGAAACAAGCGGGGCACTTACTGCTATAAATACGATTCAAAGTGGAGCAAATATTACTTATGACTCGCAGAAAGTAATTTTACTAAATCCAGGATTTCAAGTAAACAATAATGCCAATTTCAAAGCACAAATTGATGGCTGCGGAAATTTCTAAAATCATTATCGTAGATTCGTACGATATTTTTTTCAATTTTCTTTGAATCCTGTATCTTTAAGCTGGTAGAAAAACACCTCTTAAATGACCAATTTGCTATTATTAATCATTTGTCTTTCGTTGGGGGGAATCCTCCAACGAATAAAAGGCATACCCAAAGATACACACCATGCCCTAAATGCAATTATTATAAACGTGTGCTTACCTGCTCTAACTTTACTTTATACAACCGAAATTAAGTTTAATATGAGTCAGCTTTTGCCTGTACTCATGCCCTACATCCTTTATATTTGTTCTTTTTTATTTTTCAATGGAATTGCTCCGATTTTTAATCTTGATAGAAGTAGTATTGGAGCATTAACTATTACGGCTGGCATTAGTAGTATTTCATTTGTAGGATTTCCAATTTTTGAAATCCTATATGGAAAAGCGGGTGTTCAAATAGGTATTTTAATGAGTCAAGCGGGCTCTTTTGTTGTTTGTGGAACTTTAGGAATCATTACAGCTTCTTATTATTCATCCTCTGAGCCTTCCATCAAAAAAATTATTACGAATATTTTTACTTTCCCACCGTTTATGGCTTTTTGTATAGCTGCCATATTTAATATTGCTGGCTTTCATTTTCCTGCAATCATTGCTGAAACACTGCAAAAATTAGGTAGTCCGTTTACCGTTCTTGCCCTAATTTCGGTTGGATTTCAGATTAACTTTAAGAGAGAAAACTTTACACAAACGCCGCTTTTATTAGGTTTATTTTTTAAACTATTGCTCGCTCCTTTGATAATCTTTGTATTATACCTTATTTTGCTCAAAGAAAATTCTTGGGTCGGTCAAATGTGCGTGGTTGCAGCGGGTTTAGGCTCCATGAATACCGCCTCAATTATTGCCATAAATCATCGTTTAAACCCGCCTTTAGCCACGATGATGATTGGAATCAGTATTCCGATTTCAATATTAACATCAGTTTGCATACATTTCTTAATTTCAAACTAAACCTAACACTCCCTTTACCTATTGGAGGATTAAACAATGAAAAAACTCTTTACAAATTTAACTTTTTGGGTATTAACTGCCATTTTAGCAGGCGTTTTATTAGGTCATTACAACCCCGAATTTGCCTTAAAACCCTTATTTGAAAAAGGATTTAAGCAAAATTTGTTTATATCAGAATTTGAAATAAAAAATACTTTTAGCGAATTTCTCAGTAGCATATTTATAAGTATTGTTAAACTTTTTATCAACCCAATTATTTTCTTGACAATCACTTTAGGAATCATTTCAATGGGCGATTTGAAAAAAGTGGGAAAAGTAGGTGCTAAAGCTCTTTTATACTTCGAAGTAGTTACTACAATCGCACTTTTAGTGGGTATTGTCGTGGCTAATGTAATTCGTCCAGGAGATGGTGTTGTTACTGACACAATTAAAGGAGGCGATATTTCGAAATACACCAAAAGTGCCAGTGAATTTAGTTGGTTAAAGTTCTTCTTTGACAATGTTACCCTTCAAGTATTAGTCATTGCCATTGCCCTTGGAGTTGGATTAAGTAATTATTCTGGAAGACAAAAAGTCGTTGATTTTCTCAGTCCAATTTCTAAAAAAGTATTTTGGGCTTTGCACAAAGTAATGCTTTTTGCTCCTATTGGTGCATTTGGTGGAATGGCATTCACTATTGCCAAGTATGGTATCCATACGCTTCTACCCTTAGCTAAACTCATGGGAACAGTTTATGTGACAATGGCCGTGTTTATCTTTGTAGTGCTTGCATTAATACTGAGATATTACAAAATTAGTCTGTGGGCCTTCCTCAAATTTATTCGTGAAGAATTATTGATTGTACTTGGCACTTCCTCTTCTGAAGCTGGTTTACCATCATTAATGGAAAAGCTAGAAAAAATGGGTTGTTCCAAATCGGTCGTTGGTTTAGTAGTACCAGCAGGTTATTCATTTAATCTTGATGGAACAACCATTTATTTATCAATGGCAGTAATATTTTTGGCCCAAGTTTTTAATGTTCACCTCGATTTCCAACAAATTCTTACCATAATCGGAATTTTGATGGTCACTTCAAAAGGTGCTGCGGGTGTTACTGGAAGTGGGTTTATTGTGCTTGCCTCTACTCTAACGGCAGTTAAAGTAATTCCAGTTGAAGGATTAGCTCTTTTGTTGGGTGTTGATAGATTCATGTCTGAAGCCCGTGCCATTACCAATTTCATCGGAAATGGAGTGGCTACTATTTGGCTTTCAAACAATGAAAAGGAATTCGACCGCCAAAAAATGAAAACTGCTTTTAGTCATATTTCTGACTATGAAGACATCATCAAGGATAATATCAATAACAAATAATTAGATAAAAGGCTTAGAAAGTGGGCAAAAACTGTTATTTGAGCAAAAAAAGGTTTTTTTTCTTTAACTCTAAGCCTTTTCAGCCTTACCTTCGCATCATCAAACAACCTTTTATTCGAAAATGAGTACTAAAAAGAATTTAAAAGAAGAAGCCCTACATTATCATGCTAAAGGCCGCCCCGGAAAAATTGAAGTAGTTCCGAGTAAAGAATACGCAACCCAACGTGACCTTTCTTTGGCCTATTCACCGGGTGTTGCTGACCCATGTATGGCTATTTACGAGAACCCAGAAGATGTGTATAAATACACCGCTAAAGGAAATCTCGTAGCTGTGATTTCCAACGGAACTGCAGTTTTAGGACTTGGAGATATTGGTCCGGAAGCAGGAAAGCCAGTAATGGAAGGAAAAGGACTTCTATTTAAAATTTATGCCGATATTGATGTTTTTGATATTGAATTAAACACCAAAGATGTAGATGAATTTGTACGTACTGTTAAAATTCTTGAACCTACTTTTGGTGGAGTAAACCTTGAAGATATTTCTGCTCCAGAATGTTTTGAAATTGAAGAACGTTTGAAGGCAGAGCTGAATATTCCCGTGATGCACGATGACCAACACGGAACAGCCATCATTTCTTCAGCGGCTCTTTTAAATGCTCTTGAATTAGTAAACAAAGATATTTCAAAGGTAAAAATTATTATCAATGGTGCAGGTGCCTCGGCCATTTCTTGTACGCGTCTGTATAATTCTTTAGGTGCTGAAAAGAAGAATATCTTTATGTTTGATAGTAAAGGCTTGATTCACCCAAGCCGCACCAATCTTGATGGTAAAAAAATTGAATTTGCCAACGATAATATGCCTGCCGAAACTACTTTAGCAGAAGCTTTAGTAGGTGCCGATGTATTTGTTGGACTTTCTAAAGGTAATATTCTCACTCAAGACATGGTAAAATCAATGGCATCTGATGCGATTGTTTTTGCAATGGCCAATCCTACGCCTGAAATTTCATTCGAAGAAGCCACGGCCGCTCGTGAAGATATTATCATGGCTACTGGACGCTCTGATTATCCAAACCAAGTAAATAACGTACTGGGTTTCCCATACATTTTCCGTGGTGCTTTAGATGTTCGCTCGAAAGTAATCAATGAGGAAATGAAATTGGCAGCGGTTCGTGCATTAGCTGAATTAGCTAAAAAACCGGTTCCAGATATTGTGAATTTAGCTTACGGAGAATCAAATCTTTCGTTTGGAAGAAATTATATCATTCCAAAGCCAGTTGACCCTCGCTTGCTTACCACAGTTGCACCAGCGGTAGCAAAGGCTGCTATGGAAACAGGTGTAGCGAAATTCCCAATTAAAGATTGGGAAGCTTATGATACACAATTATCTAAACGTTTGGGACAAGATAATTCGTTGAAAAAAGCTATCAGAACGAAAGCGAAATTGAATCCAAAACGTATTGTTTTTGCTGATGCTGAAAACTTAACCGTATTGAAAGCAGCACAAGAAGTACAAGATGAAAAAATTGCCACACCAATTTTGTTGGGAAATGTAGCACGAATAACTCAATTATTGGATGAAAATAACATTGATTTACCATACGCTGAAATCATTGACCCACGTGCTGATGAGCAAGAAGAGCGATTAGAAAAATTCGGTGCGATTTTCTTTGAAAAACGTAAACGTAAAGGTTATAATCAATTTGAAGCGAAACAATTAATGCGTAATCGCAACTATTTTGGTGCGATGATGATTGAAACTGGTGAAGCTGATGCCATGATTGGTGGTATGACTCGTAACTACCCTGAAACCATTCGTCCGGCATTACAAATTATTGGTCGTCAGGAAGGTGTGAAAAAAGTATCAGGAATGTATATCTTAATGAGCCGTTTTGGCCCTTTATTCTTAGCCGATACTACGGTCAACTTTAACCCAACAGCTGAGGAAATTGTTGAAATCACTGAATTAGCGGCCAAAGAAGTAGAGAAATTTAATATCAAACCACGTATTGCATTACTTACTTACTCAAACTTTGGTAGTGCAGATGGTGAAGATGCACAAAAAATGCAAAAAGCAGTGGCTATTCTAAAAGACAAGCATCCAAATATGGTTGTTGATGGAGAAATGCAAGCTCACTTACCTTTTGATATTGATTTATTGAAAGAAAATCATCCTTTCAGTGATTTGGTTGATGGAAGAGCAAACACACTCATTTTCCCGAATTTATCTTCTTCAAATATCGCTTATAATATTGTTAAAGAAGTTGCTAATATTGATAAAATCGGACCAATTTTATTAGGTTTGAAAAAGCCTGTACACGTATTACAATTAGGTAGTTCTGTGCGTGAAATCGTTGATATGGTGGCTATTGCGGTCGTAGGAGCTCAAGGTAAATAATTTGATTTCCAGAAATATTAAAGCCTTGCAAATGATATTTGCAAGGCTTTTTAATGACTCTAATAAGAACTCAACAAAAATATCTCTTCAAATGAATTAATTGCTGAGGAATTGGCTTTGAATTCCAATGTTCATGTATAACTAAGGCAGCTCCTAAAGCGGAAGCTTGGGCAATTTCTGAAGCAAATATTTGTTTATTCGCATACGATTCCGCCAATAAATTCATATAAATCTCATTATTCGAAAATCCACCATCTACATAAATCTGCTTGGGCTTACTCCAACCCATAACCGAATTTAATGAAGCTACTTGTTGTGCCACTAAATCAAGCATAAATTGATGATAAGCTTCTTCATAAGATTTGAATAAATTAAGATTTCTTTCTACGAATGGACAATCTTTCAATAAACCCACATCAACGGTTTCGGGTGTTGCTTGTTTGAACTTATTTCTCAAAAACCACACCATCTCGTGGTCATATTTTACTTGCTTATAGTAATCTATTTCCTTGCCAAAATACTCAGCAAGATGTTTGGTTTGACGTTCATGTTCGTTTCCAGCAAAAAGACGTGCAGCTTTTACAGGATTTCCTTGATAATTGAGATAGCAAAGACAGTCTTTTTGTAGCTCGGCATCAGTCAATGGTTCATCATTAAAAGGATTTAAACTTATGGCCCAAGTACCCGTAGAAAGCAGTATAAATCTTTCATCAAATGATTTCAAGTAAGGCACTAATGCAGATGAACTATCATGAATACCTACACCAACGGCAATACCTTCGATATTTGTTGCAACATTCGATACCGAAGGCTTTTGTTGAATTGAATGTATATGTTCTGATTCAAGCCAAGTATGATAATCTTTCTTCTGAAAGTCCCAAATGGCTGTATGACAACCAACACTGGTAATCTCTGAAAGAGGTTGTTTTGTAAATAAATAGCTACAATATTGAGGTAAATGCAGCGAATATTTGATTTGATGAAAAATGCTTGGTTTTGATTCTTTCAACCAATAAAGTTGTAATCCAGAATTCAACATGCCTAGTTCAGGAGATGCAGTTTCTGTAAAAACACCCGATGAATACTTATCTGTAAACGCTTTACTCATTTGGCGAGTAAACGGTTTAAGGTAATTATACAATGGTGTGAGCGGTTTCCCTTCAGAATTCAAATGAACCAAAGTAGCACCGTAAGCGGAAAAATTAAGACCAACTACCTCATAATCAGAATTTTGCTTAATACTTTCAAGCGTTTTTTTAAGCCAAGAACTTAGTTGAATTAAATCATCACAAGGAAAGCCATCGTCGTCTAAAACTTCTTCAAATTGCGATTGTTCTTCTTTTACTATTTGATAATCTTCATTAAAAAGAAGTAATTTCTTATTGGTTTTTCCAATATCAAAAACGGCACAGACTTTCATGAAATAAATTTGAAGCTTATATGAGTAGTTTTATTTCTAAAAAAATATTGCTGTAAAAATACAAATTTATATCATACCTACAAGCCTGTGCCCTACTGCTTTTAAACAAGAAAGCCCTACATTTTCTTTGCAGGGCTTTCAAATTAAACTTTAAAAAATTATAATCTAAAGTTTTTCAAATTATATGTAAAAGTCAACATAAAATATCTCGTAAGCACTTGATTACGAGCATCTTCAATGTAAGCCGTCGAAACATTTCTAGCAATACTATTATTTTGTTTCAAAATATCAAAAACATTTAGTCTAATTTCAGCAGCTTGTTTTTTCAAAAATTTATACCCAAAACCAGCATTCCAAAGTGTAAAGTTTTGATTAAACCCTGAACCTAGACCAGAATACGCCTGATTTAAAACTTCAGATTGTAGCAAAAATCCTTTTCCAAACAACCAGTTAATTTTGAAAGAGGTATTTTGGAAAACATATTTTGTATTGAGCGAAGTTTGTACTGAATTTCTGACAATACTGTAAGTTGGCGTGTATGAAAGCGTAAAATCAACTTTTTCACTCAAATTACTACTCAAAACAGCCCCACCATTAATTCCGTAAGTATTGGTGAAACTTTTTACGTTATTAATCATATTTGGATTTTTGGCATAACTTACCCCGGCACTTAAGTTTAAATTCGACTTAATTTTTGAAACAGGAATACCATAACTCATAAATGTTCGGGCATTTAATGCTCCGTCGAGGTTAATTGGTTTTGTTAGTTGAGAACCTTTAAAAAGTGTTATTCCAGGGGCTAAAATATAATCTTTATCTGCTATGAATGTTGATTGAACAATTGAATTATTCGCGTAAGTCAAATTCAAAAACATCATAATATTTTGAGCGGTTTTAGCATTTGTAATACCATATCTAAACGAAAGATTATGACTATAATCTTGTTTCAAATCTGGATTTCCTGTAGATAGCTGCGTTGGATTACTATTGTTAATTACTCCTTGTAACTGGGTAACAGATGGAGCATTGGTATTGGTACGATAGAAAATTCGAAAGTTTGCATTATTCGTAAAACGATAATTAAACATGGCATTTGGTAAAATACTATTAAATGCATACTTAACATCCTGTGCAATTGGATAGGTTTGTTGACTAGCTAATTGTGCATTTTGGTAGGCCGCTCCTAATGTAAAAAATCCTTTTTTACTTCTCAAACGATAGCTCATACCCGTTCGGTTCGTCAAATACGTATTATCAAAAACACTACTTAAAGAAGTTTTTAGAACACTATATGTAAACAGTTTTTCATCGTAAGCATTTACTTCTCTATCAGAATTACTAAGTGTGTAGTTCACATTATGGTCGAATTGGAGTTGACCCATTTTTCCAACTGGTTCAGTGTAAGTTACTCCAATTGACATACGATTACTATTGGTTTGTGAATTTGTTTGTTGATTAACCAACTGCGTTGTATCTCTTGGAGTAAAATATCTACTAATAGAGTATTGTGTTGTAATGCCCGTTTGGTCACTGACTGTACTTCCTAAATTGACTGAAAATGTACGTCCATTTTTGGCAAAACGATGACGAAATAATAAATCACCCGAAAAATTAAAACCATTATTTGAAGAGTTTCGACTTGTAGCATTTGTATTGATTGTCTGACTATTCAAGAAAGTTCGGCTCGAAAGCGTAGATAAGGCATCGTTTCCTTGCCAGCTAATTCTTGGCGTAAAAACAATAGAATTATTTTTATCAATAGTATATTCTAATCGCACGTTTGCACGATGATTTAGATTTTTATTTTGTGTAGTGCTAGTATCATGATACATTTGAGGTACAGAGCCCAAATATTCACGAGAAGTAATACTTTGATTACCATTGTTGGCTGCATTAAAGAAATAACTTGTTGAAAGTTTTACTTTTTTACCAAGATTATCACTATAATTTAAACCTATTGAAGTAGTTTTTGCGATTCCAGGTTGTTGACCGACCATAAAATTACCAGCATCACCACCGCCACCGCCACCTTGGCCACCGCCAGCACCTCGTGGCCCTGTTCCGCCACCTCCTCCACCTTGTGGACGCATACCACCTCCACCACCTTGGCCACCACCAAAACCACCCATACCTCCGCCACCAGAATTACCTAGTACGCCTAAAATATCTTGGTTAGAAAAGTTTTGTTGGTTAATGTTGTTAGATAAACCAATGATAGTCAAGCGTTGGTCTTTCTTGAAAAAATTAACACTTGCACCAGATTGATAGCGTTGGTCATCGCCTGCACCAGCATAAATTTTACCAAACTGCCCATTATTTTTATTTTGACGAGTAGTAATATTGATTGTTTTTACAGAATTACCATCGTCAAACCCTGTAAACTGTGCTTGTTCACTCAAACGGTCGAATACCTGAATTCTATCTACTACTTCTGCAGGTAAGTTTTTTAGAGCCAAAGCTGCGTCATCGCCAAAGAATTCCTGACCATCAACGGTTACTTTCTTTACTTCCTCACCTTGTGCTTTTACAACCCCATTTTCGATTGTAACTCCCGGCATTTTCTTTACCAAATCCTCAACCGTAGCATCTGGATTTGTTTTAAAAGCACTAGCATTATATTGAATTGTATCGCCTTTTTGTTCAACTCGCACTTGTTTTTCACGAACCGTCACTTCGCCGAGTTGACTAGCATTTTCTGATAATTTTAAAATCCCTAAATCTTTTAATCCATTTCCGAGCGATACCCTTGTTTCAAGATTAGCGTATCCAATTGAAGAAATTCTGAGATTATAGTTGCCAGTTTTTAAGTTGCTCAATTTGAAAGCCCCATTAACATCGGCCAAAACTCCTTTACGCAGTGTAGAGTCTCGTGCATTGATTAATAATATACTTGCTCCAGAAACACCTGTATTATCTTGAGCATCTTTGACAACTCCGGTGAGTTCTGAGTTCTGTGCAAAGACAGAAATACTAACTATTATCAAAGTAAACGTCTGAAGTAACAGCTTTTTCATATATTTTCAGCTAAAATCAATTTTAAAATCAAAACCTATGTTATCAATATTCAATTGATTAGACATATTGAATAAAGCTAAAGTTTATTCTAAAAATTGACTTAAACGACCAAAAGGAGAGTTGTGTAGATAAATCTTTTATAATTGCCCCTTTCTAATCATCAATTGTTTGATAAATCATGCGAGTGAACAGAGCTTCAGAGCCACCATCTAGTGCCGCTTGAGTTTGTTTCATAAGAATCATGATAATTTTTTCTTTTGGGTCAGCCCAATAATTTGTATTAAAATAGCCTCCCCAATTAAATCTTCCAGCACTTCCATTTCCTTTTAACTCACCTATTGGACTAATCACACTAAAGCCCAAACTAAAGAAACTTTCGCCTTTTGGCCCACCATATAAATCGCCCGTCTGATTGGTTGCTGTCAATAAATTCACGGTTGTTCTGCTCAAGAAACGTTTACCATTCATTGTTCCTCCATTAAGTAGCATTTGCAAAAAGGTAGCATAATCTTTTGCTGTTGAAGAAAGACCTGCTCCGCCCGAAAAGAACGTTTTTGCACCTGTAATTGGATAATTTGGGTCGTAAAAGGTTACAGGGAAACGCACCCAAGTCTTTAGGCTATCTGGTTTATGAATGTAAACTAAACGCTCTTTTTTTGATTCAGGAAGATAAAAATAGGTGTCGTTCATACCTAATGGTTCAAACAAATGCGTCCTCAAATATTCATCAAAAGGCATTCCCGATACGATTTCTATAAAATATCCTAAAACATCCAAACCCTCACTGTATGTAAACTTTTCACCCGGATTGTGGTGTAATGGAAGCTTAGCTAATTTCTTAATATTATCTCCAATTTTGACGGGATTAGTTGTGAATAAATCAACAATTCCTGCTTTTTTGTACATAGCCTTAAAACTTTCGTCACCATCAATAACGCCATAACCAATTCCAGAGGTATGAGTAAGCAAATGCCGAATAGTAATTTCAGATTTAGCTGGTTCGCTAGTATAGGTTGTATCAGAGAATCGGAATGATTTTAAAACACGAGGATTTTTAAACTCTGGAATAAACTTCGAAATAGGGTCGTCTAAAGAGAATTTACCTTCTTCATACAACATCATCACTGCTGTGGATGTAATCGCTTTAGTCATCGAGGCAATTCTAAAAATATCATCAACCTTCATGGGTCTTTTAGTCTGAAAATCAGCGTATCCGAATGCCTTTTGGTAAACAATTTGTCCATTTCGAGTAAATAAAGCCACCATACCGGGAAGTTTATTTTGCTCAACTAATTGACCCAAAGCGTTATCTATTCGTTTAAGTCTTTCAGAAGATATTCCTACTTCTTCAGGATTTTTAGCAACAGAAAGAGGTTTAGAAGATACCGAAGAAGTTAGTTGAGTTTGAGCATTTGATTGTATAAAAACAAGTAAAATGCTGAGCAATAGATAAATTTTTCTCATGAGCTTATGGGTTGAATAAGATAAATAATACTACTATTAATAATTATCAGAAAATATTAACACAAAAAAATAACTGAATAAAAATTCACTTACTCTCTTCTTCGGAAATTATCTAAAACTATTGCCGTTGCAATCCCCACATTGAGTGATTCTGCCTCTCCGAACCTTGGAATGGTTATTTTCTTAGTAATTAATTTTTCTACCGACTCTCCTATTCCATTGGATTCATTTCCTAAAACAATATAGCCACTGCTTGGGAATTGGAAATGATGTACATTTTCTGAATCTAAAAAAGTACCAATGATTTCAATATTCCCCTTTTTAATTAACCTTTCGAAGTATTTTGATAGTTCGGTATAGTAAATCTTAATCCTTGTAAAAGAACCCATTGATGCCGCAATAACTTTGGGGTTATAGAAGTCAACTGTTGAGTCAGAACAAATAACTTTTTTGATGCCATACCAATCGGCAATTCTAAGAATTGTACCAAAATTACCAGGGTCACGAATATCATCTAATACCAATACGAACTCATCTTTTTCAGCAGTAAGAGGTGCATTATGACGCATTTTTACAACTGCCAATGCCGCATCATTACTTTGCAGCGTTCCATTTTTTTCAAGTTCTGCTTGTGAAATCTGCTCTACTGATATTTTTTCAAGCTTTTTTTCGTTTTCTGCATAGAACTTAGGTGTACAAAGTAATAGTTCTATTTCCAAATCAGAGTTCAATAATTCTTGAACACTTTTAGCACCTTCTACTAAAAAACGTTGATGTTCTTGTCGATATTTTTTTATTTGCAGAGATTGAACGTACTTTTGTTGTTGTTTTGAAAACATTTTATTTGAATTTACTATTTTAGGGCGGTTGAAACTAAACTTTACTCAACTGACAAACAAGCAATTTATGATTTTGAAAGTAGTCTCATATCTTTTTTATGCATTGCAAACATTTTTTGATAGAAAACTCATTTACAAATCTTTAACTATTTGCTCTATTGTTTTGTTGGCTAGCTCTTGTACACCAAAAGTACAATTAGAGCGAGATGAATATCGTCTGAATAATTTTGAGTTCAAAGGTAATAAACAAATCTCAACTGAGGAACTCGACCTCCTTATTCCTCCTACGCAAAGACCTAATCGTCGAATTTTATACTTACCAGTAGCTCCTTATGTAGGATTTTATAATTTAGGCAAATCATTTTATCGTGACGAAAAAATTAATAAAAGACTAAAAAAATGGCAAAATAGATTAGAAGTATTACCTAATCCAGAAATCTACGATGCTAAAATTGAAAGAAAACGAAAACGCTTTCAAAATAAAATCAATATTTTTAAAGACAGACTGGAAACCAAAGAAAATTGGTGGATGAAAAATATTGGAGAAGCTCCTGCCATAATTACTGAAAATGCCATCAAACGCACGAGCAGTAGTATTCATGATTATTTATACAGCAAAGGTTATTTCGATAATAAAGTTAGCTACAAAATAGATTCAGTAAACACTAACAAAAGAGTAAAACTAACCTATTTGGTAGATGAGAAGAGTGGTTATCGAATTGATAGTATTAAATTCAATGTAGAAGATATCAAAATTGATTCTTTATTGAAAAAATATCAATCAACGAGTTTACTAAAATCAAATAAAAATATTGATTTTGGGAATATTGATGCCGAAAAGATTAGAATTGAATCATTTTTAAAGGAAAATGGCTATTTTAATTTTATCGCTAAAAACTATATCAGTGTTGAGATTGATACAACCGATTATATTAAAAGAGGATACAAAGTAAATCTAGGCTTAAATATCAGAAATCCGCTGCAAAAAGAACAACATGAGCAATTTACCCTCGAATCAGTTAATTTTATTTCAGCCGATGCTTCATCTGATAATTCACTTAAAATTGATACGACGAATATTGAATTAAATAGTATTAGATATACATTTATTGGCAAGAAATTTCCTGCGAGAATCTTAGATAAAAAAATTCTTATTCGCCCTAATCAACTTTTCAAGGCTTCTTTGGTGAATGAAACTAACCGCCAACTTTATGGTCTCGACCAATTTGCGTTTGCGAATGTAAGGTTTACTCAATTACCTGAAAATAAATTGAGGGCAGATATTATTGCTCCAACAAATCCAAAATATACCACAGCCTATAATTTTGACGTCAATAATATCAACAACATTTTGGGCGGTGGAGCTAGTATTTCGCTTCGTGCTCGCAACTTGTTGAGTATGCTTGAAACAACAGAGTTGGGTCTTCGTGCCAATCTTGAAGGTCAACCTGGTTTAGATTCTACCACTCAAAGGAGTCGTGAATTAGGGGCAAATTTGGCCTTAAATATTCCAAAAATTATCTTCTTGGGTAAAATTTCTAATTTATTAAGCCTAAAAAGCCCACGAACACAATTAGCCTTGAGTTTTAATAATTCTAAACAAAGACTATTTGAAAGACAGGTATTTCGCCTAACAGGAAACTATTCATGGCAACGCTCAAAATATGAAACTATTTTAATTTCTCCGTTTGATATTAACCTAATCAACACACCATTTAAAAGTGCTGCTTTTGAAGAAGTTTTAATCAATAATCCAAATCTAAAAGTACTTTATGACCCGCAGTTTGTTTCGAGTATTAATGCAACATATATCTTCAATAACCAGCAACAGGGCAAAAATACACGTGCAAAATATTTTAGACTATTTGTAGAATCGGGCGGAACTACCCTTAATTTCTTCCCAAATAAAAATCAAATCAAATTTATTGATAATATTTTTCCATTAGATACTCCAAAAAGGGCATATTTTCGATTCGTAAAAATAAATTTTGATTATAGAAGATACATTCCTATCAATCAACGTGATTCTTGGGCATTTAGGCTAAATATGGGTGTTGCTCATCCTTACGGTCAAAACCGAGCAATGCCTTTCGAGAAAAACTTCTTTATTGGCGGACCAAATAGTATTCGAGCATGGCAACCTCGCTCACTCGGACCAGGTTCGGCAGCAGGTACAACTATCAACAATCGTTTTTCACAACAACCCGGAGATATTATCTTAGAGTCAAGTGTGGAACTCCGAAAATATATGTTCAGATTTATTGGAAATTGGAATTTAGGGCTTTTTGTAGATGCAGGTAACGTTTGGAAATGGTATCAGATTGAAAGTAAATATAATCAAGCAAATTTTGATTGGGGAAGATTTTATAAAGAAATTGCGGTTGGTACAGGTGCAGGAATTCGTTTAGATTTAGATTATTTCGTGGCAAGAATAGACTGGGGCATAAAAGTTTTCGACCCTGCCAAACCAGTAGGGCAACGCTTTGTTTTAGACGAACTCAAACTAAGCCGAAAACAAGAATATTACCCAGCATTGAGATTTGCCATTGGATATCCTTTTTAAATTGCTAGAGTATGTGACTTTAGTCATTTTGAGTTTAGTAATGTTCGTATTTATTTGTAAATAAATCAAACTAAAATGACTACTTATTATATCGTCGGGGCAATTATTATTCTACATTTCTTAATAGGATTTGGCTATTTAATTTATAAAATTGGCGGACCAAAGAAGAAGAATTAATAAAAAAGACTTCTCTGATTGAGAAGTCTGAAAACAGCAAAATAAAATCTTTAATATATGAAAAAACTTTTCGTTGTATTGATTATCATTTTAGGCTTCAATAAAGCCAATGCTTCACTAACAGATAGTATAAAAGTTTTAGATTTTAAACCTTATAAAATCAATTATCCAAGTAGTTGGCGACTAAAAGCTAATTGTGCAGCCAATGAGTGCACGATTCTTGCACCGGGCGATACCCTTACATGGCCTGATACTTACACAGAAAGTATCAATCTCACTTTCAATCCATTACCTTCTGCCAGCTATACAGTTGACAAATACACGGCATTTTCTATTGATTATCTACCAAAAGTTGTAAAAAATTTCAAGGTGATAGAAAAAAAGAAACTAAAGTCAAATGTGATGCGTATCACCTACACTGGAGAAAAAGATACTTTTCAACAAACATGGAGGCAATATTTTTATGTAAAATCAAGTAAAGTTTATATTGTAACTTTTTCGGCCGAAAGTAAGAAATACAATTATTATCAGCCTTTAATTGAATCATTTTTGAATAGTTTTACGCTCAAATAAATTTAGGCACTTCTTTTTCGATAATTTATAATGGCTAGTGCATTAAAGAAAATGGCAAAAACTACAATTGCTGCAAATTCTGGTAGCATATCTGCAAAGCCACTTCCTTTGATAAATACAGAACGAATAACTTTCACAAAATACATCGGTGGATTACAATAGGCAATCACTTTTGCCCAACTTGGCATACTCTCAATAGGCGTGTAAAGTCCGCTCATGAGTACAAAGACCATCATAAAAAAGAAGGCAAAAAGAGTAGCTTGTTGTTGCGAATCTGAAAAAGTACTTAAAAGTAAACCTATTCCGAGCACACTTAATAGGTAAACACCTGAAAATAAATAAACTATCAAATAAGAACCTTGCGGGATAATTCTAAAAATAGCAAAAGCCACCAACATACCTATCGTTACGGTAATCATTCCTAATACCCAAAATGGTATAAGTTTACCTAAAATAAATTCGTGTTTCTTAATAGGAGTAACATTAATTTGCTCAATCGTGCCTATTTCTTTCTCTGAAACGATATTCAAACTTGCAAGAAAACTACCAACCATTGTAACCAAAATGGCCAAAATCCCAGGCACCATAAACAAATGATAATCAATGTGGGGATTATACCAATTAGCATTAGTAATCAGGATTTGTGGCATATCATTAAATCTAGGCATTCGAATCCATTCTTCACGAATTTCATTATTGAAATCATTGATAATTTGGGTAGCATAAGATGAACCCAAGCCTGCTTTGGTATTACTAACGGCATCGGCCGCTAAAGCTAAAGTTGCCTTATTTTCTTTGATTAAATTACGTTCGAAATGGGTAGGAATTGTTAAAATTAAATCAGTTTTTCCATTTCCAACATTTTCCAGAGCTTTAGCATATGAATTATCATATTGCACCAATCTAAAATAGCCCGATGAAGTAAGCTTTGTTATAAGTCTTTTTGAATAAGTTGAATGGTCTTGGTCAATTACACTAATTGACAAGTGTTTTATCTCATAATCGGCAGCTAATGGAATAATGATGAGCTGAAGAATAGGCATAATAAACATCATTCGGAGAATGGTTTTATCTCTAAAAATTTGCCTAAACTCTTTTTGTAATATAAATGAAAGATTTCTCATGTCAATGTTGAATTAGTTTCTTCAGACTTCGGAAGATTTTCTTTGAAGCCTAATCATTAATGAATCAAATTCCCCTAAGGATTACTCCAATCTAATCTTAAATTTCTTCATGGCTACTGCCAAATAAAAAACAGTCATGGCTACTAATATCAAGGTTTGTTTCCAGATAAACTTAATGCCTAAACCTTTCACCATTATACTACTAACAATACTGTAATACCATTTTGTTGGAACGAGATTACTTATGATTTGCATAGGTAATGGCATATTCTCCAGCGGAAACATGAAACCGCTGAATATCAAAGCGGGCATCATTAAACCTACCAATGATATAAACATGGCGGTTTGTTGTTTGTCAACCAAGTTGGAAATCAATAATCCGAGTGAAAGTGTAGTGAAAATAAACAAGATACTTTCAGCTAAAAGCAGGAATAGATTTCCTCTCAACGGCATTTCAAGAACAGTATAGGCTAAGAGCAAAATCAATAAAACATCAATAAAACAGAGCAAAAGGTAAGGTATTGCCTTCGTTATCACTACCATTAATGGACGCATAGGCGAAACTAGTAAAATTTCCATCGTACCTTTTTCTTTCTCTTTTACAATAGAAACTGAAGTCATCATTGCTCCCAACAGCATCAGAATTAAGGTCATTACACCGGGTACAAAGTTGAAACTACTACTTAGTTTAGGATTATAGAGCATACTACTTTCTACATTAATTTGATAAGGTAGTTTTTGCTCGCCAAACAACTCATTCTGATAATCACGTAAAATTGCCGAAGCATAGTTAATCATGATATTTGAAGTATTCGGGTCGGTGGCATCTCCAACTAATCTAATTTGTGCTTGATTGTAATGAAGTAAACCTTCACGGAATTTTGGTGAAAAAATGACAACCATTCGAAGCTCGTTTTTACGAAATGCTTCTTCGATTTGACTTTCACGCGTTAGATTTTTTGTCACTGAGAAATACCTACTTTGGTCAAAACGATCGGTTAACAACTGGGTAGTTTCATCATGAGATAAATCTAGAACACCAATATTTGAGTTTTTTACTTCGTTTGATAAAGCAAAACCAAACAAAAGCATCATCATGACGGGCATTCCAAGCAAAATCACTAAACTGCGAGTATCGCGAAGTACATGCCAAAATTCTTTGCGTATAAATGAAAAAAATAGTTTCATATTTTGATTAAAGGTCAACTGGAAAAACCAGTAATATTGTATGTATCACCTTTGGAGAAATTCAATTTATAAGGGATTTAATCTCCTCGCTTGGCTTGACGAGCTAGTTTCAAGAATACGCCTTCCATAGAATCGGTTTCAAATTGTTGTTTGAGATTATGTGGGGTATCAAGGGCAGAAATCGAACCATCAACCATTATCGAAACACGATTGCAATATTCAGCTTCGTCCATATAGTGAGTAGTTACGAAAACTGTAATGCCCGAATCGGTAGCTTCATAAATCATATCCCAAAATTGACGACGAGTGATTGGGTCAACACCACCCGTTGGTTCGTCTAAGAATACAATTTTAGGTTGGTGTAAAATGGCCGTTGAGAAAGAAATTTTTTGTTTCCAACCCAAAGGTAAAGAACCAACTAACTTATCGGCCTCCTTCTCCATTCCCAATCGATTAATCAAATCATTTCCTTTTTCTTTCAATTCTTTGCGGGAAAGTCCATAAATCCCGCCAAAAAACTCAATATTTTCTTTAACGGTTAGGTTTTCGTACAAAGAAAACTTTTGACTCATATAGCCAATGTGTCGTTTGATTGACTCATTTTCTTTGTAAACATCATAACCAGCTACCTTTGCCTCGCCCGAAGTTGGCGAAAGCAAGCCGCATAAAATACGCATGGCGGTAGTTTTGCCAGCACCATTCGCTCCTAAAAACCCAAATATTTCTCCCGATTTTACTTCAAAACTGATGGCATTGACGGCTGTAAAATCTCCGAAAGTCTTGGTCAACTTATTCGTTTTTATGACAATTTCTTCGTTAAGCATCTTGCATAAGTTTTATAAAAGTATCTTCAATATCTGGATTAATTGCCTCAATAGAAATATTGGAATGTTGGTGCTCAGTGAGGTATTCACTTAAGTTTTCAATGCTTGATGAGGCATTTTTCACCTGTAAATGATGATGTTGACCAAAAGCAAAACAAGAAACAGCATCGGGATAAGCTCGCAAATCCTTCAAAAGTTGATACATATTATCGCTGCTAACTGCCAATAGATTTTGCTTATTTTTAGTTAAAATTCCATCTAATGTATCCACATCCAAAATCTTTGCATTTTGAATTAAGGCAATTCTATCACAAAGTTTCGCTTCATCCATGTAGGGCGTAGAAACAATTATAGTAATTCCCCGCTCCTTCAATCTTCCCAACATTTCCCAAAATTCTTTTCTCGAAACTGGGTCAACACCCGTTGTGGGTTCATCCAAGAATAAAACTTTAGGTTCGTGAATCAAAGCACAACAAAGTGCCAACTTTTGCTTCATTCCACCCGAAAGTTTACCAGCTAAACGCTTTTTAAAAGGTTCGATTTGCACATATATTTCTCGAATCAATTCGTAGTTTTCTTCTACGGTAGTACCAAAAACAGTTGCAAAAAAGTTAAGATTTTCTTCAATACTCAAATCTTGATACAAGGAAAACTTACCCGGCATATAGCCCACAATTTGCCTAATTTGCTTGAAATCTTTCACCACATCATAACCTGCAACTGTTGCTTTTCCCGAATCAGGAATCAATAGGGTGGTTAAGATTCTAAAAAGGGTGGTTTTACCTGCACCATCTGCACCGATAAGTCCGAATAATTCGCCTGATTTCACTTCAAAACTTACCCTATCTAAGGCTTTTACAGTGCCTTTATCGTAAGTTTTAGTGATATTTTCAATAATGACTGATGACATAGCGGCTTGGTTTAAAATTTCACTTCACCATACATTCCTATCTTGATGAATCCATCATTTTTCACTTTAATTTTGGCTGCATAAACCAAATTTTCACGTTCATCTTTGGTCTGAATGGTTTTTGGAGTGAACTCAGCTTTACTTGAAATCCAAGAGATAGTACCTTGCATTTCTTTGTAAGCATCTTTTCCATTATCAATAAAAATCTTCACTGGTTGATTAACCTTTACTTGTCCGAGTTGTGTACCCGAAACATAGGCACGCAGTGTCATCGTACTTAAGTCAGCAATCTTATAAAGTGGTTTACCCATACCTGTCATTTCATTCGATTCAGCATATTTTACTAATACCGTTCCCGCAATTGGATTAATTACTTTACAATGTCCTAATTGTTCGTCAATTTGAGAGACACGTACTTGCAAAGGCTGAGTTTCGCTTAAAATTCCACGATTTTGGATACTAATTTGTTCTTTCTGCGATGAAATTTGCTGAGAAATTACTTCAATTTGACTTTGAGTGCTTGTCATTTGTTTCTTCAAAATTTCAATTTGACCCACAATGTCATCTAATTGCTTAGTTGGTGCAGCCTCTGCATTGACTAAGTTTTGAAGACGTTTACGTTCTTTTTCTAATAGAGTTAATTGTTCCTTTTGGGTAGCTAAAACAGCTTTTTGGGTTTCAATTTGTTTTTCTAAAATTTTCACTTGTGGAGTAGCCTCATTTTGTTTGAGTTTTAGAGCCGCAATACTAGCCTCTGTTTGAGCTTTTTGAAGGTTGATATTCTGACAATCAACTTGTCCAACCTCCTGCCCTACTGTTAAGGCATCACCTTCTGTTATATTTAAAGCCAGTAATTTCCCATTAGATTCTGACGAAATTATAACCTCTTCTGCTTCAAAAACGCCGGTGGCATCGAAATCTGTTTTTGATGAATTACAAGCCGTAATGCCAAGAGTCAAGGCCACGGCAAAATATGTTTGATAGATTGTTTTCATTGTATGTTTGCTTTTAGCGAATGCTTAGTTTCCTTTCAAAATTTTAATATTATTGATAATCTGCATTTGTTGAATTTGGTGTAAACTCAAATTTTGTTTAGCCATTGATTCGTTATCTACCTCTGTTATATAATCGCTCACGGTAATCATGCCGTTTTCAAGTCGATTTTCAGCAATTTTTTTCATGTATCCACGAATTTCAATCAGTCGTTGGTCTTCTTTGATTTGATCTTGAAGTTTTAGAAAATCTTCGTTCTGAGTGGCCAATTTCAATTGAGTTTGCTGTAAGAAAAGGGCTTTTTGTTGCTCAATTTTCTCTTTATTGATATCAATTTGGCGTAAATCTGATGTTTTGGTTTTCAAATAAAAATTTGAAAGTGGAATACGTAATGAAACTCCACCGATAAAATAAGTAGCAAAATCTGGAGAAAGCATATTCAAACCTGGACGACCATAACCACCCGTGGCAAAAAGATTTAACTTAGGAGCATATTTCGATTTTATACCTAATTTATTTGCTTCAGCTAATGATTTTTGTGCATCAAAATACTTCAATTCTGGACGGTCTATGCCTGCATTTTCAGCCATTGCCAAACGAGGTTCTTCTAAAACTGTATTTTCTAAAAACTCTTTTCCTGTTAAAATTGAAAGTCCTTTTAATGCGGCTAATTTTCTACTTTTAATCTCTCTTTGCTGCTGCTTTAACTCAATTAATCGAGCTTCAAGCATCATTAAATTGCTTTTGATTGCCGTTCCATTGTCTAAGTTTGCACTTTGCTTTTTTAGTTGGCTTTCAATGTCATTTTTAATGATTTCAGTATTTTGAAATTGTTTTTCTGCCAATAAAATTCCAAAATATAGGTTAGAAATTTGCTCACGAATCAGATACAAATTGCTTTCAATATTTCGAGAATCGGCATTTGCAGAGGCAGTTGCTATTTGTTTTTGACTTTTGGTTAAGCCACCGTCCCAAACTATTTGAGTTACTTCTAAAGTTGCCTTATATTGGTCTTTAGAAATAGTAGGAACCTTAATATTGGGCAATGAAATGGGCAAACTTGTTACGGCCGATTGCCAAGTAGCTTGACCACCCACAGAGGTTTGTGGTAGATAATTTTTATTCAATGCTGCTATTTGCAAGGCTTCAGCCTCTGCAACCAATGGTAAAAGTTTAGCTTGAGGATTATTTCTTTCCGCCAAATCAATACAAGATTGCAGCGAAGTTTGCCCCGAAACTAAGAAACCCTTCAATAGCAGCACGAAAGTAAGTAAAGTGCTTAATTGTTTCATTTCTTGAAAATTGTTAAAAATTTGTAAGATTAGATTGATTATTTCTATTCAATCAAGAGTAAATCAACTATTAGGAATAAGAATGTATTTGATATATTGTTGAATTTCAGCAACTCTAAAATTCATGAGCATTTTGAACTGTTCTTCATCAATTTTGGTAATTTCTTTAATAACAGGCCTTGCCATAAACGGAAAAGCACACATGCTAATGATTGAAATGATTAGCTGAATCGGATTTACTTCCCTTACCTTCTTTTCAGATAAATCTTTCATGTAAAGTTCAATTAGTTTTTGATTGAGAGAAACAGGGAGTTTCTTGATAAAATCCTTTCTATCAGCTCGATTGATAGTTGACATCACAAAAAAAGGCATATAAGGATTATCTGCCAGAATCGACACATATTTTTCAATAAATGCACAGATTGTTTCATAAAATGAAAGATTTTGGCCAAATAATTCCTCCATCTTCGGAAACATCACACTTATTTTCTTTTCAAAAATATATTCAAATAAATTATCCTTTGAACGAAAATAATAGTGTAACAATGCCTTGTTAATTCCTGCCAAATCAGCAATATCTTGCATGCGAGCGTCGCCGTATCCATCTCTCAAAAATATCTTTTCGGCAGCTTCTAATATTTTTTCTTCGGTTTGGCTGTTTTGTTGTTTCATTGAATTAACCGATTAGTTTAACTGTTTAGTTAAATTTAATACAAACGTATTATATAGCAAGCAGGTGCACAAATATTTATTCAAAACAATTCAATAAAAAGACATGAAGCGGAAGAAATAACGTCTAAATCAGAATTTAGAAAATTTAAGATTATGCCCAAAATTATAAAACTACAAACTTCAGAAATAAAACCCCTAAAAGCCCCATCACTGAAACTAGTATTTCCATGACTGACCAAGTTTTAAGGGTTTGGCTCATAGAAAGTTGAAAATACTCTCGAAATAACCAAAAACCAGCATCATTTACATGGGAAAACATCATACTTCCAGCTCCGATACTGAGAACCATTAAATGAGGCTCGGTATGAGTAGAAGCCAAAAGTGGAAACATAAAACCAGCGGTGGTGATACCCGCCACCGTTGATGAACCCACCGCTACTCTGATGATAGCAGCCATTCCCCAACCTAAAACAAGCGGGTGCATGGATGAGTTAGACATCATATCAGCAATTGATTGACTTACTCCCCCATCGGTAAGGACTTGTTTTAAAGCTCCAGCCCCACCAAAAATCAAAAACAGCATAGCAACATCTTTAATAGAATCACCAAGTAAGTTAGATACTTCAGTTAATGATTTGTTTTGCTTAATACCTAATAAATAGATTGCCACCACCACTGCAATAAACATACTTGCCACTGGGTCAGCTAAAAAAACAAATAATTGATGAATCAATAAATCCTTGGGAAAATAAGGTAATAAAATGGATGCTAAGCTTATTAATATAATTGGTAGCAGTACTGTAAAAAAACTGCTGAAACTTGAGGGCATTTGCTCATCGGTTAATTCTGGAGCGATAAAAGATTTGTTCGGCAAAACATTATATTTCTTTATAATTGCCCCGAAAAAAGCTCCCGAAACTAAGATTGCTGGAATAGACACAATTATACCATAGAAAAGTGTTAGTCCCATATCAGCATTAAATTGCTTAACTAATGCCAATGGAGCAGGGTGAGGAGGCAAATATCCTTGAGTTACTGAAAGCGATGCCAACATTGGAAGAGCAATATAAACTGCCGAAAGTTTAAAACGATAGGCCACCGTAATTGCTAAAGGAGCCAACAGCATAAAGCCAACCGAATAGAATAATGGTAAACCTACAATGAAACCAGTAACCATAAATGCCCAACGAACACGATTTTTACCAATAACCGACATCATTTGCATTGAAATTCGTTGCGCAGCACCGCTTTGGGCTACTAACTTACCCAACATGGCACCCAATGCAATAATCGCTACAATTGCCCCTAAAGTACTTCCTGTTCCTTGTTGAATTGATTTTAAAATAGCTTCTGGGTTCATTCCCAACGCAATACCTGCCCCGAAAGAAACCGTCAAGAATGCTAAAAAAGTATGAACTTTAAAATATGAAATCAGTAAAATAAGCACTAACAGACTAATTACAGTTACTAGCAGAGGCATGATTGAATTTATTAGGTTGAATGAAAAAGCAAAATAGTAAAAAATAACCATCTATCATATCAATTAGTCGCCTGTAAAACATTCCTTCAAAAATTTAAGTTATTTTAAACTGACAATCTGTCAGTATTGTTGTACTTTTGCATTACAATTATCGCTAATTGTACAATTACCAATTATTTCATTGGCAAGTATTCAAAATAAATATGGAATTAGTTACAAACTCATTAAAGATTCTCAACGAAGAAGATAAGAAAGACTTGGATGTGGCTCGCATTAGCGAAGACGAAATCAGTACGGCAAAACGCAAACTTTATATTGAAAGTTATGGATGCCAAATGAACTTCGCCGATAGTGAAATTGTGGCATCTATTCTAAGAGAAAATGATTTTGCTACCACCTCAAAAATCGAAGAAGCAGAGCTTATCTTACTAAATACTTGTGCCATTCGTGAAAATGCCGAACAAAAAGTTCGTCATCGTTTGCAGCACCTTGTTCCGATGAAACAAAAACGCAAAAATGTAAAAATTGGCATTTTGGGCTGTATGGCCGAGCGTTTGAAAACGAAACTTTTGGAAGAAGAAAAAGTGGTTGATATGGTTGTGGGTCCCGATGCCTATCGTGATTTACCAAACCTTATTAATGAAGTTGAAGATGGACAAAAGGCCGTTAACGTATTTCTTTCTCGTGAAGAAACTTATGCAGATATTACCCCTATTCGATTAGATTCTAATGGAGTTACCGCTTTTATTAGTATCATGCGTGGTTGTGATAATATGTGTAGTTTCTGCGTGGTACCTTATACCCGTGGACGTGAACGCAGCCGTGACCCACATTCTATTGTAAAAGAAGCAACCGAATTATTTGAACAAGGGTACCGTGAAGTTACTTTATTAGGTCAAAACGTAGATAGCTACAAGTGGAAGTCAACAGAAACGGCTCAAGAAAATATTGTTACTTTCGCCAATTTATTGGAAATGGTAGCTTTAGTAAATCCTGATTTACGTGTACGTTTCTCTACTTCACACCCAAAAGATATTACCGATGAAGTACTTTATACAATCAAGAAGTACGATAATATCTGTAAATACATTCACCTCCCAGCACAAAGTGGTAGCAGCCGTATTCTTGAGCTAATGAATCGTACCTATGACCGTGAATGGTATATAGGAAAAATCGACCGCATCCGTGAGATTTTGGGTGAAGAATGTGGTATTTCTCAAGATATGATAGCTGGTTTTTGTACAGAAACAGAAGAAGACCACCAAGATACGCTTTCATTGATGGATTATGTGAAGTATGATTACGGTTATATGTTCGCCTATTCTGAACGCCCAAATACACCTGCTGCTAAAAAATTACAGGATGATGTTCCAAATGAAATCAAGAATCGTCGTTTAGCCGAAATCATTGCCAAACAACGAGAACATTCTTTGGAGCGTAATCAAATGTCTATCGGAAAAGTTTATAAAGTTTTAATTGAAGGATTTTCAAAACGCTCGAATGAACACCTTTCTGGAAGAAACGACCAAAATAAAATGATAATTTTCCCTAAAGAAAATCATCAAAAAGGTGAATATGTAAACGTTATGGTAACTGAATGTTCTTCAGCAACTTTAATCGGACATATCGTAGAATAATCTTTGAAAATAAACCAATAGCTAAAGGCAAACAGCTAAAAGCTAAATAATAATGAGTACAAATACAGAATTACAGTCGGTCAAAAATCGCTTTGGCATCATCGGAAATGCCCCTGCTCTCAACCACGCACTTAGCGTGGCGATTCAGGTTGCCCCTACCGATTTGACTGTACTGATTAATGGAGAAAGCGGTAGTGGGAAAGAATCATTTTCAAAAATTATCCACGCACTAAGTTCACGCAAACACGGTCCTTTCATTGCTATCAACTGTGGAGCAATTCCAGAAGGAACCATCGACTCCGAATTATTTGGGCACGTAAAAGGCTCATTTACAGGGGCAATTGATGATAGAAAGGGTTATTTTGAAACTACTAATACGGGTACTATTTTTCTGGATGAAATTGGTGAAATGCCCGTAGGTACGCAAGCCCGCTTACTTCGTGTACTTGAAAATGGCGAGTTTATTCCAGTAGGTTCTTCAAAAGTGAAGAAAACTGATGTGAGAGTGGTAGCAGCTACCAATGTAAAATTACTTGATGCTGTTGAACGTGGGCGTTTCCGTGAAGATTTATATTATCGTTTGAATACTGTACCAATCAATGTTCCTCCATTACGCGAACGTGGATATGATATTGAATTGCTTTTCAGAAAATTCTCAACTGATTTTGCTGAAAAAAACAGAATCCGTCCTGTAGAATTGACTGATGAAGCAGGGCAAATGTTGATGAATTTTAGGTTTCCGGGAAATATTCGACAGCTAAAAAATATTGCCGAACAAATTACTATCCTAGAAGTAGAACGCTTAATTACACCAGAAATATTATCAAAATATCTACCGCGTGAACAATCGAGTGGCCTACCAACGCTTTTGAAAGGGCTGAATTCAGAATATGATAACGTCTCAGAAAGAGATATTCTTTACAAGGTTTTATTTGACATGAGAAAAGATATGACTGACCTCAAGAAGTTAGTTTTATCACTCATGCAAGGGCAGGCCAATGGCATACCTATGAATAATGATATGATTCAGCAGCATCAAGATTTATTTAGAGGTATTCAAGAAGAAAACATGGCCCTTATGCCGCCAACTGTTTATACGCCTCCTCAAACTACCAATAATTACCCAACATTTCAACCAATTGAAAATCAAGGTGTTATAAAAATAGATAGTCTTCAAGATGACCGAGATAACGTAGAGGATATCTCTCATGAAACTGAAGAAAATTCTTATTCACTGGAAAAGCAAGAAAAAGAAATGATAGTGAGGGCCTTAAAGAAAAATAATTTCAAGCGAAAATATGCCGCACTTGATTTAGGAATTTCAGAACGAACACTTTATCGAAAAATCAAACAATATGATATTGAAGATGAGTAATTTTTTAATGAAAAATAAAGAATGGAAGATGAAGAATGTTAATGATATTTTTTTCAACAAAAAATTAGCCCTTATTCATTATTCATTATTCATTAGCTTATTATTTCTCAGTTCTTGTAAAATTTATTCGTTTACAGGCACAACACTTTCCAAAGATTTGAAAACTATCACCATTCAAAACTTTGTTATGAACACCGCCGGTGGGCCTGCCAATTTAACGCTTACTTTTACAGAGAAATTAAAAGAATATTATCAGCGTAATACAAGTTTAAAACTCAAACCTAATGATGCTGATTTATTACTTGAAGGAGCTATAACTGGTTATGAACTAACTCCCGTATCAGCAACGTCGGGTGATAAAGCGGCACTTAACCGATTAACCATTAGAGTAGAAGTAAGGTTTTTTAATGCAAAAAATGAAGATGAAAACTTTGAAAAAGAGTTTTCGTTTTATCAAGATTTCCCGCAAGAACAAACCCTTGCTCAAGTGGAAGGAAGTTTAGTACCGAAAATTATTGACCAATTGGTACTAAACATTTTTAACGATACCGCAGCTCAATGGTAATTTATTTATGTAAAATGTGTAATATATAGTTTTTAATTATACATTATCCACTAATTGAAACTATGCTTGATAAAAATATTTTTATAGAATACTTAAGTAATCCATCAACGTTATCGCTAAATGATATCATGTTGATGGAAAATGCTACTAAAAAATTCCCCTATTTTCAACTAAGTTACACACTGATTGCAAAAGGAATTTATTCAAAAGCCCCCGAAATTGCACAAGATGCGGTAAGAAAAGCGGCTATTTATGCTTTAAGTAGAAATGCCCTAAGAAAAGTGATTGAAAATGATTTGGATTGGAATAGTGTGCCTAACATCAGAGTAGCTGAATCAACTACTGAAAGTAAATTTTCACCAAATATTATTGAAGACGAATTAAAACGCGAGAAATTGGAAGAGGAGTTAATAGAATCAATTGCAAAACCAGCACTAAAAAATATTCAAGACGAACAATTAGCCCTAATTGAGCAATTTATAAAGAAAGAGCCTCGTATTCAACCAATTAGAATTGCCAATAACAACGAAGAAGTTGAAGACCTTAGCGAACACAGTACAACGCTCAAAGGCCCATTATTAACAGAAAGCTATGCCAAGATTTTGGCACGTCAGGGGCGTTTCGACCAAGCGATAGAAGTTTATCATAAACTTTTATTAAAAAATCCAGAAAAAAATGCTTACTTTGCGGAAAAAATCGCCGACCTGCAAAAGAAGATGTTGTAAAGTAACAATCAATTTTGAATTATAAGCAATTCATTATCAACACTTTAGCAGAGTTTTCGTTTTCTTATTTAAAGAAATTATTGCAAGAATATCATTCATATTTAATCATTTATTGAAAAAATGTACACTACAGTTTTAGTTTTAATGGTAATTATCGCCATCTTATTAGTTTTAGTGATTATGATTCAAAATCCTAAAGGCGGTGGTCTTTCGAGTGAATTTGGTGGTGCAGGTGCACAAATGTTCGGAGTTCAACGTACAGGAGATATACTTGAGCAACTTACTTGGGGCTTTTTTGCTTTCATTATTGTAGGTGCTCTTACTGTAGGCATTTTTGCTGATAAAACTGGTGCTTCTGCCGAAGATAATGGTTTAAATGTTGAAAAAGCACAAGCTCGTCCAACTGCTCCAGCGACAACTCCAGCAGCAGCTCCTGCAACTGGTAACACGCCAGCCGGAACAACTCCAGCTCCAGCAGCTCAACCAAAGTAAGATTCAATTAGTCTCAAAGTAGACTTATTATTGATACATAAAAAAAGGAGTCATCAATGACTCCTTTTTTTTATGTGGTAGTTTGAATTTTCTTTGGTTTATCAAACCGTTTTTTATTGAATGAGCCTTTCTTATTCGGATTAGAGTTTCTATTTTTCTTTCTTCCAAGCGAAGGATTGTATTCAGGTGCTTTACCAAAACCTAAACTTTCTGTAATATTTAACTTTTCAACTTCTCGTTCTAAAAGCTTTTCAATATTTGCTACCCTATATTGGTCTTTTTCATTAATAAATGTAATGGCCGTACCAGTTGTTTCTGCTCTAGCAGTTCTGCCTATTCTGTGAATATAATCTTCTGCATCACGAGGTACATCAATATTGATAACTAAATTCAAATTGTTAATATCAATACCTCTTGAAAGCACATCGGTGGCAACCAATACTTTAAATTGTTTGTTCTTAAAACCTCGTAATGACTCTTCTCTTTCTTCTTGTGAAATATCAGATGAAATTCCTTTAGATTCAATATTATTTCGGTTGAGACTTCTAACAACTTTATCAATCATTGATTTCTGAGAAGAAAAAATAATGACCGATTCCGCTTCAGTATTTTTCATTAAATGCAATAAAAGTGGAAGCTTTTGTTCGTCGGAAGCCAAATAGAATTGTTGGTCAATACCCACCGCAGGTTTAGAGACTGATAAACGAATCTCTTCTGGTGTTTTTAAGATTTTATTGGCAAAATCTCTAATTTTCTTGGGCATTGTTGCCGAAAACATCAAATTTTGTCTTTGAATAGGTAAATGCTTAATGACAAATAAAATATCTTCTGCAAACCCCATATCAAGCATTTTATCTGCTTCATCTAAAACTAAACACTTTAAGTTTTCAAAATTTATTTCACCAGTTTTTATCTGAGCCATTAATCGACCAGGCGTAGCAATAATGATATCTGCTCCATTAACTAAGGCCTTGCGTTGTTGATTCCAATCTTCGCCTTTGCCACCGCCATAAATTGCAATACTTGTTGCTGAAACGAAATAACTAAATCCTTCTATTTGCTCATCAATTTGTTTAGCTAGTTCTCTAGTAGGAACTAAAATTAACGCAGTAGTATAATCACTTGGATTACGAGCAATGAAATCTAAAATTGGAATTAAATAGGCCGCTGTCTTACCCGTGCCTGTTTGGGCTGAAGCAATTAAATCTTTACCAGAAAGTATAATAGGAATAGCTTGTTCTTGAATAGGGGTAGCCTGCAAATAGCTCATTGCATCGATACCCGATAAGACATCGTCGTGTAGGTTAAATTCGTTAAATTGCAATTTTTTTAAATTTGGGATATAAATGAAATTTTTACTATACAAAAGTAATATAAATTTGGAGTTATGCAAGAAAAATTAAAGTAACCAGCTAAGCCATAAAAACAAAGCCCAATGAAAATTTCACCGGGCTATAACTCATTTATAAGAGGTAAATAATGGGCTAATTCTATACTTTTTTTATTTTATTCTCCAGTTCAATTACCATTGGTACTAAAACATGGTCTTCAATAATTGCATGCTTTCTCAATTCAAGTTCAAATAGTTCAACTTGATTTAAAAAAACTTTATACGGTAGTGGGGTTGAATCATCGCTTGAATATTGAAGGATAATTCTACTAACTTCTTTAAGTTCATCTTCTATTGGAGAGTGGCCATCAATAAATTGTTGGATTGAAAACGCTGGGTCAAGGTCTAGTTTTTCAGCACAAACTGGCTTTACTCTTGAAGCAACAATCACTTTACGAATGTATGGGAATAATTGTTTTTCCTCCATACGTATGTGGTCAACTAATTTATTTTTATAATCGTTAAAGAAAATCGCTAAACTTGCTAATAACTGATGGCTTTGCCCATATTTACTAAAAATATGTAACAAAGATTGTTCAATTTCTGGAAGTTTTTTATTCAAATAATACTGGTGCGTTACCTGCAAATAATTAAGTATATCTTCGATTGAAAACTTTTGTAATTTCTCAAACGGAAAATCCTCATCATCGTTGTATAAATCTAAAATTAAGTCAAGTAGTTCATGATTCGTTTCCAATTGGTTGAACTTCTTCGTTTTCGGTGCAGTGTCCAAACGCTCAGTGATTAACTGAAGCATTTTAGAATTATCAATGAGGTCGTTTACTGTTGTCATATCTTTTTTACCTGTCTAAGATTCGAGTAGGCAAATCTATTAAAATTGACAATCTTAAAACATGAGGGATGTCATAATTGAAAACTGATTATTTCATGACAACTAAATAAGTTCGCTTACTAAAAAATCTCCTTCTACTTTTCCCACTTTTGGCGAATATTTGAATACAATAAATTCTTTTGTTCTTCTTAAATGCTAGTAAAATAAAAAAGCATATTGAGTAAAAACTCAATATGCCTTCATTAAATTTATCTACGATAAATTAGTTTGCTTTAAATTCACCCGAAGCACGAAGTTCAACTTCTTCAGAAACAACTGCACTTGGCATAGCTCCTACACCGAAATCAGTACGTTTTACTGTACCTGTAGCTTTAAAACCTACTAATTTCTTTCCATCGCGTGCCGCACCAGTACCAACTAAAGTAAGGTCTAAAGTAACTGGCTTCGTAACACCTTTTAAAGTAAGATTTCCTGTTAATTTATATTTCTTAGGACCAGCAGCTGTAATACCAGTGCTTTTGAATGTCATTGTTGGAAACTTTTCAGTATCAAACATATCAGCCTTTTGTAAGTGACCATCACGCATTTCCTGATTGGTAGTTACTTGCTTCAAATCTGCTGTTAAATCAAAAACTGCATCTGAGAAGTCTTCTTTAGATGAAGTAATTGTAGCATCAAAGCTTTTGAAAACGCCATCAACTTCTGACATTAATAAGTGTGTAACTGTGAAAGTCATTTTAGCGTGAGCTTTGTCAAGCGACCATTTTTGAGCGAAAGATGAAACTGAAGCTAACAAAGCAAAGGCAAGAAGAGTAATTTTTTTCATTTTAAATTGTTTTTTTTGGTTAATACTATATACAAACAGACTATACTTAACAAATGTAATTACATTTAATGTATAAACAAACTCTTTGTGACTTATTAACAATCTATTAACTAAATAGATTTAATAGCCTTTAAGATATTGTTTCTTTAAACAAACGTAAAGTTCGCTCCCAAGCAAGTTTTGCGGCTTCTGGATTATATCTTGTAGGGGCAGTATCGTTATTAAATGCATGATTTGCACCCTCATAAATATAAATTTCATGTTTTATTCCAGCCGATTTTAGTGCTGCTTCATAAGCAGGAATTCCAGCATTCACACGTTCATCTAAACCACCGTAATGCAATTGTAAAGCCGCTTTTATTTTAGGCACATCAACAGCTTCAGCTTGACGCCCATAATATGCTACTGCTGCATTTAGTTTCGGTGAATTTACAGCCAATTGATTGGCCATTCCCCCACCCCAACAAAAACCAACACAGGCAGTTTTACCATTTGACGAAGAAAGTGAACGTAAGTAATCCAATCCTTTTAAAAAGTTGTTGAGATTCTTTTGTGCATCTAGTTTTCCGAATAAACCGCGTGCTTCATCTTCATTAGATGGTGTACCTCCAAAGGGTGAAAGTGCATCAACTCCCAGTGCGATATACCCTGCTTTTGCAACTCTACGTGTAACATCTTTGATATGAGGATTTAACCCACGGTTTTCATGAATCACTAAAACAGTCCCAATTTTTCCATTAATTTTCTTAGGCTTAGCCAGATAAGCTTTCATTACAGCTCCATCGCCTTCGAAAGATACATCTTCAGTAATGATATCTTCATCGTCTTCGGCAATAGTAACTGCATTTGAATAATTAACTTCTAACAAGGGCAAAACTGCAAGTGCAGCGGCAGTACCCCCTGTAAGTTTTGTTAAACGCTGCATAAACTCGCTTCTTGAAAGTGGTTTGTGCGTGTACTCGTCGAATAGGTTAATAATTTCTTGATTCATAGTTTTTTTAGGAGAAAATTTAAGTTAGTACGAATGTAATATTAAAATAGTTGTTTTGGGTTCTTTTCCTTTTAAAAAGAAGGGGCTTGGATAATATCACAAGCCTTCTAATTTTCAACCTAATCAAAATAAAAATCTTTTATATAGCTTTGTCATAATAGCTTTGGAATAATCTACCCCAAAACTATCATAAAATAAGTCGAACTTAGTTATTATTATCACCACCAGACTTCACATCATCATTTTTAACTTTCGATTGCTTCGCTTGCGTAAACTTCATTTTACCAATCTTATAACTGAATGTTAATTTTACGTTTTGGTTATAAAGTTTATTAAACATTTCTTGATTGAATTGTGGCGTAGTTAGTGTACTTCTCATGGTCATTCCAAAGAAATTTTCTGCCGCTAAACCTAAACTTCCTTTTTTGTTAGCAAATTCTTTTCTGACACCAACAGAATACATACCCATACCACCTTGCGTTCCTTGAAGTTGTACACGGTTTCCTCTAAATCCACCAAACGCCTGCACAGCCCATCCTTTATTCAAAGAAATTTGTGATTGTAAACGTCCACTTACTACAATACCTGAATTACTGATTTTAGAAGAAAGTCCGTTCAAGCCAGTTTGTTGTCCTTCTAAGTAGTTATAGAAAATATCAACACCACCATTAATTGTCCATTTTTGAGTTAAGAAGAAGTTTCCGAAAATATTTGTTCCAAACGTTTGTTCTTTACCAATATTTTGGAAAGTAGTAATAATAGCTCCAATAACTGTATCTGAAGGCATTGAAATACGAGTAATAGAATTATTCGTTTGTCGGCCAAAAAGTGAAATATTCAGATAAGTCTTCTTTATATTAGTACTCAAGCTGAATTCAACATTATTCGAAACCTCTGGTTTTAAACTTGGATTTCCAACTGAAATACTTTGCGGGTTCGAAGCATTATAGTTTGGATTTAATTGCTGTAAACCTGGGCGTTGAATACGGTTATTATAAGCCAATTTCAAAGTCGAGGATTTCCCTACACTTTTCGAGATATTTACGCTCGGTACTAAGTTTGCATAAGCTGGAATAGTAATTTTTCCTTTTTGGTCATTGGCGTCAATAGTTGTGTACTCATAACGAGAACCTGCCTTAAAGGTCAATTTATTCTTCGTTGTATATGTATATGAGATATATCCTGCTGCAATGCTTTGGTTGTAATTTAATAAACCTGCCGGGTTACGTGCATCCGTTGAAAAAGAACCAGTTGGATTGGCGATCAAATATTGATAATCACTGTTTACTTCACGCATTACAGTTTTCAAACCAACTTCAAACATTTGATTTTGCTTGATTGGCGTTTGAAAATCTGTTTGCAATGTCATTTCATTATTAAAGTTTTTATTTAGGTTTTTCTGACGACTCACCAGTTCTTGCGAATTACCCAATAAATCGGTGAAGAAATTATTTGTCAATTTATTTTGACTAAATTGCCCTGAAACTGACCATTCTTGAGATGGTTTGAATGTTCGGATATAATCAAGATTAATATCTACGGAATTTGATAAATCACGGCTATCAACATTACGGTAGCTTGTAGAACCCAATACATTATTTGAGTATTGGTTAATCGTAAAATCTTGATTACGACTAAAATTTCGAGTACCAAAAGCAATTGAGGCTGTTAGAGATTGATTTTTAGCCAAATCATAGTCAAAGCCTAAATTATATCTTCCGAACAAACCATTGTCAAAAGCATTAGCTGATTGATTGGTAAGTGTAGAAACACCGTTTCTCAAAGTAGTTTGGTTGAGTGTTACATCTGATTTATTATAAAATGCTCTTCCAAATCCACCTAAAGTTACACCAAGTTTACCTTGGCGATAATTTCCGTTTAAACTTAAATTTGAACCGCGAATACCCACACCCGAGTCAAGATTTAAAGTAAGCCCTTGTAAAGTTGACTTTTTCAAAATAATATTAATGATACCACCCGAACCTTCAGCATCATATTTAGCTGATGGAGAAGTAATTACCTCAACAGTCTTTATTAAATCGGCAGGAATCATCTTTAAAGCATCGGCAATACTACTTGCTACAATTGTGGAAGGCTTATTATTAATCAAAACTTTGATATTCGAAGTACCACGTAATGAAACATTACCATCTAAATCTACTGAGAGCATCGGAACTTTACGAAGAATATCAGCCGCATCTCCACCGCGTGATGTGAGGTCTTTTTCTGCATTATAAACCAAACGGTCAACTTTTTCTTCAACCATTGCTTTTTCAGCAGTAACCGTAACTTCATCTAATTGCTTTACACTTTGAGAAAGTTTAATTACGCCTAAATCATTATCTTTGCCTTTCTCTACTTTCACTTCTATTGATTTATCTTTAAAACCAATAAAAGAAATTACCAAATTATATTCTCCGGCAGCTACACGATTCATAGAAAACTTACCTTTTTCATCGGCAATTGTACCATCGACAACTTTCTTAGTTTCTTTACTGTATAAGGCTACGTTAGCAAACTCAATGGCGGTAGAAACGCTTTCATCTACTATAAAACCAAATACTTTAGAATTTCCTTTTGGGGCATTTCCCTCAATATTAAAACTTGGAGCTTTTTGTGTAGTTTGTGGACGACCATTATTATCGCCTCTTTGACCACCCATTCCACCAGGACCACCGGGGCCAAACTGTGCTAAAGAAACATTCGCTGTTATTAATGAAGCACTGAATAATGCGATTAACTTTTTCATATATTTATTGATTAGACTTTTCAGATTTCTTTGTGTAAAATAATTTCTGCAACAAAGAAATAATAGAAATGTGATACTATTTTTATAAATAGATAACCTAGTTCTTCAACTCGACAACTCGGCCAATAACTCGACAATACCGAACTGCCGAATTGTTTGGTGTGATTATCGACAATTAGTGCCGACTTATAGAAAAATGACACAAAATAGCTTTAAAATGGTGAGTTGAACTTGCAAAAAATCAGTTTTTTAAGCAAACTTTGAGTATTATTTATGAATATTCAATGAGTCGTTCATCTGAGTTTAGTCTAAAACAAGGAAAAAATGCAGAATCTCAATCAACGTAGTTTATTACAAACCAATCGAATCTTGCTTTTGCATCTTTCTTTCTGGGCATTATATTATTCTTTTTTCTTTTACCAAATTACCTTTAGCCGACACGGTGAAGAACCCAACTACCTACGTGCATTTTATGATGCAACGAGTCAGATATTTTTTATGGCATTAATAAGTTATTTCAACTATTTCATTTGCCTCCCAAGGTTTTTAAAGTATAAGAATTTAGGTAGATACGTTATAGAATTTATAATACCTTTTGCCATCATCATTATTTGTCATATTTATCTCAAAAGATATATTTATCTTGAAATCAAGGAAGCAAAAGGCTTTTTATACTCTTCGAAGTTTATTACCCAACACGCCATTGGAGCCATTTTTATTGCCATTTTTATAGGAATGCTTCGATTCGTGAAAGACTGGTTTGAATTAGAAACTAAAAAGAATGAAATAGAAAACGAAAAACTTACTGCTGAGTTAAGATTCTTAAAGGCCCAAGTAAACCCACATTTTTTATTCAATACACTCAATAACCTTTATTATTTAGCGATGATAAATTCGCCAAATACTACTGAAGTAATTGAGAAACTCTCGCAAATGATGCGTTATATGCTTTATGATTCCAATCACCCGAAGGTATCATTAGCGAAGGAAATTGAATACATGAAGAATTATATAAGCCTTGAAAAACTACGATTAGATAATCAAGTGCCTATCAACTTTGAAATTGCAGGAAATCCAGATGAGGTTCAAATTGTGCCACTAATTTTTATTACTTTTCTCGAAAATGCCTTCAAACACGGTGTTAGTAATAGTTCTACTAATGCTTATGTAAACATTTCCATTAATATAGAAGGACAAGAATGTATTTATTCGGTTGAAAACAGTAAATTACCAGCGAATTTGGAGACTACCAACGAAAAATCTGGAATTGGTCTTCAAAATGTAAGCCGACGACTAGACTTAAGTTATCCAAATAAATATGATTTGGAAGTAAATGAAGATGAGAAAGATTATAAAATTGTATTGAAACTAAATTTGGCTTGATAATAAAATCATGATGCTAACTTGCATAATTATAGAAGATGAGCCACTGGCGAGAAATCTAATGGAAGCCTACGTAAATAAAGCTCCTCATCTTCAATTGTTGAAATCATTCTCAAGTTCGTTAGCAGCATTAGATTTTCTTCGTGAGAATGCGGTAGATATTTTATTTTCAGATATTCAAATGCCCGAAATTACTGGTATCACTTTACTGAAAATTCTACAAAAAAAACCACTAGTTATTCTTACAACCGCTTACTCTGAATACGCCATAGAAGGATACGAACTCGAAGTATTCGACTATTTATTGAAACCCATCAGTCTAGAACGATTTTTAAAAGCAGTTGAAAAAGCAACCATTCGTCTAACATCGGCTCAACCTGTTGTACAAGAGAAAGTTATTCAGGAAATTACGGTAAATGCTGAAAGCAGCCAATCTTTTATATTTGTAAAAGATGGAACTAAATTAGTGAAGGTTCGGCTCAATGAAATACTTTACATTGAAGGTTTAAAAGATTACGTCAGTATTCATGTGAAAGAGCGAGATACTCCCAAAGACGCTCCAACCAAGAAAATTGTCACGCTACAAACAATGAAAAGTTTAGAAGGACAACTTCCCGAAAGCCAGTTTATACGCATACATAACTCCTACATTATTGCTTTTGATGCCATTGATGCCATCGATAAAGAAAAGGTACAAATCGGAAAAGCTTTTTTACCTATAAGCGATACCTACCGCAAAGCATTCAAAGAATTTATTGAGAAGAAACAGGTTTCTTAAATTTGTCATCATTATTGCTCCTAAAAATACTCCACTTAGGCATAATTTAGGTCTATAAAGTTTTGTCTGAGAATCAGTTCAAAAATAAAAAGATACTCAGACAAAGAACTACTTTATCAAATTATCACTTAAACTTTGCACTCAAAGTAATGATATTTGCCACCATTCCATTACTTCGGTTATAGTGCCCGTAGCGAAGTTCGGCCGTATTCCAATGCTTAATTCCTAAGACGCCGTCTGGCGGAGCAATTCTTATACCTGCTCCCCAAAAAGCACTTCTAAAATCAGAAATATCGAAATCGGAAGTGTAATATGACTCTGTTAACTTGTGCGTGTTTATTGGAGCAAAATATTTTACCGCAGTTTGACTATTAAAGCGATAATGTGGTGTAACAGAAACAAATGAGGTAATTTTTATCGGAACTTCAAAGCTAAGGGTATGAGCTTTCATTCCCCAATTATCTTGATAATAACGATAGAAAGAACGAATAATGAATCTATCTCCTAAGAAATAACTTGCTCTTAAACCAACAGGGAGTTTGGCACGAGTACCCGGTAGTTTTTCTACTTTTAGTGTTCCATCAGTAAAATACACTCGGTGATATGGCGTACTCAAAAGACCCTCTTGAAAAGAAGGTTCGACAACCGCCATTACCTGTAAACGTTTATTGATAATTTGGGAAACCCCAATAGAGAGATTATATGAATTTCTACGTTTATAATCAATATTATTATCTCCTTCAGCTCCTGAACCATAACCATCAGGTCTAACCTCATAAGGTAAAATAACCGACCAAGTATCGAAAAAAGCACCCAATTTTAAGCTTAATTCTGTATTATTATCTTTTGAAGATTTCGAATAACTTAAATTTCCGCCGTAAGATTGATAATCCCATTCTGTAGAATACGAAAAACTTGCCCCAACTGTGTTATGGGTTTTATCATTTTTTCTACTCCAAGATAAAGTTGGATAAAAGTGTGTATCCGTCATTGATGCTGAAGAAATCGAACGGGGGTCAATTTTATCAGAGGAAGCAGATGAGTAATAATCAACGGATGCTTCACCAATAATTGAATTTTTGCGTCCTTTTCTATCTGTAAATGACAATTTCAAATCTATCGAATTGGCAAAGTCAATCAATTTTTCTGTACCAATTCCACCTGTAACAGCCGAGTGATTGCCATCTTGATTATAGTAAGCCGAAACAAAGTTCACCTCATCAAGTTTTAAAGTTCTAAAGCCACTTTCTGCCACTGGCTTGGAGCTTAACTTATATTTTTTACTCGAAGTTGGAATTGAACTTTTACCAGTTTCAGTATTTCTGTTCTTAAAAATATATTTAGTTTCATCATATTGGGCATGAGCTCCGCTCAAAATGCCTACGTACAAACCAATAGCTAATGTTACTTTTTTCATAGAGGATTTTGATTTATAGTCGAAAAACTATCAACGACTATTCAAATTTAAATCATTGGGTCTAATTGATGCCCTTTAGAATTATTAATTACAACCACACCCACCACCACTTTTACCACCATTTGCACCTGAAGCCCCTTCACGATAAAGATAAAAACTGGTTTCAAATTTTTCTGCTTTGCGTGCGGCCAATTCCATTTCAGAATCATTGATTCGATTTTTTTGGTATTCTTTTACTGTTACGCATGAAGCCATAGACCCAAGTAGGAAAACCATCAGTGCTAATATTTTGATTGATTTCATTCTTATAAAATATTAATGTTAGAAGATGTATATATTTGATTGTCGTCGTCGATAATAATGCAGGCAATCCCTTTCATTTGATTGATAAGTCCAAGACCAGCATCAACTCCAAGAACTGTTATGGGAGTTGCCATAGCATCAGCAAGTTCGGCATTTGGGCAAATGATGGTCACACTTTTTATTCCTGACACGGGATAACCTGTCTTTGGGTCAATCGTATGTGAGTACTTTTTCCCATCAATTATCACAAACTTTTCATAATTCCCTGAAGTAGCAACTGCCACATCGCTAATATTAAGAAATGAAAAGGCCTGATTTTGAGCATCGGGGTCAGCCACCGCAATTGTCCAAGGTTTTCCATTGGGTTGATTTCCCCAAGTAGTTAAATCACCAGCAGCATTGATAATTCCACTTTTTACTCCATTACGAATCAACAATTGTTTAGCTCTTTCAGCAGCATATCCTTTACCAATTCCTCCGAAACCAATTCTCATCCCTTTTTCTTTCAAAAACACCGTTAGATTTTGAGAATCTAAAATTACATTCCTGTAATTGATGAGTTTAATGGTTTCTTTGGCAGTTTCTGGGTCTGGTAAAGCAGTCATTGATCTATCAAAATTCCAAAATCTTTTATCAATTGAGCCGTAGGTGATATCAAAAGCTCCATCGGTCAAAACTGAAATTCTCAATGAACGCTGGATAATATCAAAAACTTCTTGGTCAACTTTTACTGGCATAATACCAGCATTAGCGTTAATCTGATTAGTTTGGCTATCATTGTTGAAGGTAGTCAAGAGTTTTTCAATTCGACTAACTTCGGCAATGGCTTCATCAATTTGCTGTTCGGCCCATTGAGCATCTTCCTCTACAACCGTAATCGTAAACCGATTACCCATCAAGCGGAGCGTCTTATGATGAACATTATTTCTTTGCATTTACAATCGACTGAATTTCTTGAATAAATGCTTCAGTTGTAATTCCTGCTGGGTAACCATCCCATTCTTTCACGACCTTTCCTTCTGAATTAAGCAACACAGTAAAAGGAAATTTACCTTCTTGATTGTATTTTTCTGCTAAAGACTCGTTTAAAGCTGTTTGCTTCTTATCCAATTGGTTTTTCTTGAGTCTCGGGAAATCAGCACGAACAAGTGCCAAATTGGTAGAAGCATAGTTCAAGAACTCCTGAGAATCAAGAATATCTCTTTTTAACTTAATACAAGGTCCACACCAATCAGAACCCGAAAAGTTTATTACAATATATTTGTGGTTTTGAATAGCATCTGCTTTTGCCTTATCGAAGTCACTTCCCCACTGTGGAGCTCCTTCAAGCAATAAAAATGTTAGAAGAATGCTTAATAATTTCATTTGTTTCTAAGTTTAAAATTTAAAAATACTCAAAAATAATAGAATTAATAGACAACGAGGGTTTTACCATCAGTTGCTACTTTATAGACTGTTAAGCCAGCTCTTCCATTGCCATTTAGTCCAGCTCCAGTTAGTGAAAATCTCGCTCCATGTGCCGTACAATACCACTCATTATTGTAATAAATAACTTGTTTCTTAGGTTCATGCGAGCATACTACCGTTGCTGCAATATAAGTATTAGCTATAGAAAGTGCCACAACAATATTACTAATAACCATATATCCGCCTACTGTCATTAGTTTGGCGTAAGTAGTTGAAGTTAAATCTAGTTTTAATTTAGTATTTGTAATTTTATTTAGTTCTTCCGTAGAAATTATTCCTGTTACATTAACTGGTGTAGTGGTTGTTCCAGTTGTGGTTGTACCTGTCGTGGTCGTACCTGTTGTTGTAGTTCCTGTATTTGATCCAGTAGTAGTAGTGCCAGTTGTTGTGTTTGTCCCCGTATTTGTAGTTCCATCGGGGGCTACCGTTAAAGCATTTACATATTTATCATCTTCTCTTACACATGAAGTGAGCAAGGTCATTAAAGCTCCACCGCTAAATCCAAGAGATTTTAAAAATTCAAAACGAGTCATAACAGTTTTAGTTTACTTAAATAATGGTTATATTTATATTACGTAATACCTTATGATAAGGTGGGGTAAAATCAAGTTTTTTTATTAAAGACGAATTTGATTTTCGATTGGTTGACAAAATATTCTATTTCTTTTTACCTTCATCCAAAAACTTCACAAAATCTTCAACACTTGAATAACCCACAGGATTTACTATCGTTTTGCCGCTGGCGTCAACTACAGCATAATAAGGTTGAGCATTATTATTGAATTTAGTAATCTCCAAATCCATATTTTTATCACCAATGGTTGTTTTCAATTCATCATCGTACGAAGATTTATAATGTTTCTCTTTGGGTAATTCTTTCTTATCATCCACATAGAGCGACGCAATTACATAATCATTTTTCAACCTCTCCAAAACTTCTGGCTTAATCCATACATTTTCTTCCATTTTACGGCAATTGGCACAAGCATATCCTGTAAAATCAACCAAAACAGGCTTATTTACTTCTTGGGCATAGGCCAAAGCATCATCAAAATCACTAAAACCAGTCAGACCATGCGGCATTGGACGAAGCTTTTCAGAAGGAACACCCGCTAATTCTGATTGATTATCTTGAGGCGGTAATATTCCTGATAATAAATCAAGTGGTTTTTCTTGAACTATCCCCGGAATCAAATAAAAAGTAAACACAAAAAACAACATACTAAAAACTACTCTCGACCAATGATACGATTTGACCTTACTATCTTTAGGTAGGCGAATAAACCCAGAAATATAAAGTGCAATTAATCCAAAAATAACAATCCAAATCATAAGAAATGTACTTCGATGCAAAAGGTTGAAGTGATAAGCTTGGTCGATATTACTTAAAAACTTTAATGCTAAAGCAAATTCTGCAAAACCCATTACGGCTTTCATTTCGTTCATCCATCCACCTGATTTTGGCATACTTTTTAACCACTGTGGAAACATAGCCAATAGGGTAAAAACTAAGCCAAATGGCAAACCAAAGGCTAGCATTCCCCAAAGCGGACGCCAAACTTCACCTTGTGCCGCTAAAATTAATAATGACCCGACAAAAGGGGCAGTACAAGAGAAAGAGACAACAACCAAAGTGAGTGCCATAAAGAAAATGCCTAACCAACCTCCACTTTCCGACATTCCATCAATTTTATTGACAAACTGATGGGGAAGAACAATTTCAAAAGCCCCCAAAAGTGATACTCCAAAAATGATAAAAATAACAAAGAAAACTAAATTTGGGAGCCAATGCGTGCTGATAAAATTAAGAAACGGGGCTCCAAATGCCATTGTTACAAATCCAATGATTGCAAAAACAAACATGATTGAAATACCATAAAACATAGCTTTACGAGCTCCGTCAGTTTGTTTCGTAAAGAAACTTACAGTCATGGGCATTATTGGATAAATACAAGGCATAAAAAGGTTGGCAACTCCTGCCAAAAATGCCACAGAAAGAAAACCGAGCAAAGACTGTTGTTCGTGCATGAGTATCTAATTATTTGAATAATTCGTTTAGGGAGCCTTTAATTTTAGCTCATAAATAATAGGGTAACAAGAGGAGAATTTGAATCAATAATCGAAGTGTTTTTTAGATTAGTATTTGCAAAAAGATTGCTTACCTGATTTAGACGAAAACATTTATTAAAATGGTTGCATGATATAGAAAAACTTCCTGAAAATTTCAGGAAATTTGACCAATCACAAAAATAAAAATATTGTTTGTGTTATTCTTTTATCCGTGCTTTGGACCTTTCTTAGGTTTATGACCAAGTGAATCTAACTTTGGTGGTTTAGTTTTCAAAGAGTCTAATTTAGGAGGTTTTACTCCGAGTGAATCTTTTGGTGGTTTATGACCTAATGAATCTCTCTTTATACCTAAAGAATCCTTCTTAGGATGCTTATGCTTAGTTGAGTCGGCGGTTGCAGCCGATTTAATATCGTTAGCAATCGAATCAGGAGAGAGTGCTTCTTTATTACAGGCAGTCATATATACAGCCGCCATAACAAAAGCAGCCACAACTACTATTTTTTTCATTGGTATAATAAATTTAGAATTAGAAATGATTTTTACAGCGAAGCTTCAATTAGTAATTACTGAAATGAATGACGTCTGGGACGTAATAAATGGTTGCACGACTAATTAAAAATTTATTAATTATCAGTTTTCTTTTTTGATTTTTTTGATAAAGCATAATCAAAAATACCAAGTTTCAATCCAACATTCGCAGAAAAACCTTTATAATCAGAACTTAATCCATTATTATCAAAAGCAAATCGGTAATTTGCCCCAACAAAAATCTTTGCAAATCGCATAAGATTTGCCTCAGCTACCACTCCTGGTTGTACTACACTATAATAATTTTTCGTAAAATTATTTCTATCAGGAAACCGTCCTTGCGTACCATTAGCGGCATTTGGGTCAAAATTTGAATCAGGCATTCCCCTATCACCACCCCTGAAGCCATCATGGTGTTCACCAAACTCACCAAAGCGAAAGGCATCACTGGCTACGCCAAACATTAATGGAAATGAAACGTGAATAGCCGCATCAGGCATTACTGTATATTCAGTTTTTAGGCCCGCAAACATTCCATTAACATTATTTTGAGTACCTCTTACAGTACTATAACCTGTGAATCCTAAAGCTAATTTTTTATTAAACTGTAACATTACAGAACCTCCTGTTAAAGAAGTAAAAGAACCACCTACTTGCCCAAACTGATACTCGGGAGCCACATACAACCCTAAATATCTGAGTTTTAGGGGTGATTTTTTTCCAGAAAAAACTGTCCGAATAGACGATTTTGTTGAGTCTTGCCCTAAAACTGGTACTGATTTTATACCAATCAACAATGCCAATACAATCATTAACTTACTCAAGCGAATCATAGGTAATATTTGTTTAAATGAGAAATAGTGTTTGATAGGCTTTACGCAACAGAAAATAAAAACGTGGGGTAAACTCAAAAAAAATGTTTTTTTTTATTTATACCCCACCATTTTTTTTAGCCTAACGTAACTACCTTTACAATACCTTTCAAACCATCTAATTACATTGTTTTTTAAGAAAAGTACATTTTCGGAAGATAATCTAGAGAGCGTAATTAAAGCTTGCATTAATAATAATAACCAAGCCCAACGTACGCTTATCAAACTTCATTTGGGGTTTGCTAAGAGTATCTGTTCAAGATATTCGAGCAATGACCAAGAAGTTGAAGAGATGGTAAATGATGGCTTTTTAAAGATTTTCAATAATCTTTCAAAATATGATGCTTCGCAACCTTTCAAAGCATGGGTTCGAACAATTATGATAAATACTGCCATTGATTATTACCGAGCAAATAAAAAATACCAATTACATGTTGCCATTGATGAAGTTGAAATTACTGATTTTGATGATGATGTCATTAGTAAACTTTCCACTGAAGAAATCATGAGTCTCGTACGCAAACTCACGCCAATGTATCGTATGGTATTTATGCTATATGTAATTGAAGGATATAAACATAAAGAAATTGCCGAACAATTAGGTATTCAAGAAGGTACTTCAAAATCGAATCTTCAAGATGCTCGCATTAAGTTACAGGAAATGATTCGTATTCATTATCCACATTTATTTGATATTTACTCATCGAGAAAAAATAAACTCAATGAACACTGATAAATTTGATGAAGCCTTTCGACGCAAGGTTGAGAGTTTTCATCCACCATTTTCCGAAAATGAAGTTGACCGAATTCAAGGGTATATTACACAACATTTGCCTCTGAGTTTTTGGCAGAGATTTGGGCATGTTTTTACCTATTCGGTAAGCACATTATTAATCGTTTCGCTTATAACTACTACTTTATATCAATTGAATGAAAATAAAATTTTACTAAATAAAATTAACGAATTAAATACCAAATTGGAGCAAAAAAAAATGCTTTCAACCACTACTATTCCGCTCAAAAAGAAAGTAATTGTTGAAAAAATTGACACAGTTTATGTTTTGAAACATATTAGAAAAGACGTTTTATTAAATGACCCACAAGAGATTAATTTTTCGGAAGGCAATCTAAGTGAGACAAAATCAAACCCAATTAGTGAAGTAGAAAATAACAATGATAATTCATTTGAAAGTATAGAGGCTACTAATGGCTCCAAGAGTAATAAAAATGAAAACAGAAAAGTAGGTATTTTTATTAAAACCCCTAAAAAAACGATTGTTAAGAGAAATATAAATTATGAGAAGGAATCTGCACAGGAGATAAGTAACCAAGGTGAATATACTCCTAAAAATAGCAACGTTACCGACAATGCAATTACTCTTGATAAACAAGCAGAAATTTCTAAACAAATCAATTTGAATGAAGTTAGAAGTAAGGGCTTCCTTCCTTTGAGCTTATCTTCCGCAACACTACTTAGAGAACCTATACTTAAATCATACGATACAAAAGCATTGGTAAAAAATAAGGAATTCAAACTGCCTTCCATCAAATTACCACCTCTCAAATATAGAATTGGAATTGGTGCCAATATGGATAACCAACAAATTGGAACTAGCATTTTGGCTGAATTTCTTTTAAGTAAAAAATGGAGTGCAAACACCGGTGCTTCTGTCAATTTCTTGGGATTTGAGCATTTCGGGAATGAAGATGAATTTAAACGAAAAACAACCAAAGATTTTAGAGAAGAGCACAAAGTAGACTTTCCTGTTGGGGTTCCAATCGAAAACATTGAAGCTCGCCAAATTCTATTCCGAATTCCATTGTATCTCAATTATAGAATAGCCCTTCGAAATGATTTCACTTTCACTTTGGGTGGCGGAACTGACTTTGATTTACATTTACAAAAACTAACCTCATTTTCGCGTCATAATTATGATGATTCGCCAAATGCCTTTTCTGAAAAAATTAAAGTAACAGCATTTAATAATTTGATGTTTTCTACAGGTATTGAGAAACGTTGGAAGAAATTTTCTTTACAGATTAGTCCATATGCAGCTTATCAATTTAAAACACTTACCTATAAACCCACAGATTGGACCTTCGGGATCAAGCTAAATAGTTTTTATCGAGTCAAATAATAATCAACTGAATGTAAAATACTAATTGGTTCGTAATTCTCTTTACAACAATTAGTATTTTATTATTCACCATACAAAACAGTCCTAAACACTACTTTTCAGATTCGATCTTTAGTAGTTTGAGCCAGTTTTGCATATCATTTTCGAGGATTTTATTGAACGTTTTTTGCAAAATACTTACTAATAAACCCTCCATACTTTCCTCTACCAAGATAATCGTTAGGTTCTCAAAGAAGTAAGAGTCCAGTTATGAATAGCAAACATGCCTAATGTCTTACCCGTCCAGCCAAATTTTTAAGTAACCTCAAAGGAATGAAAAGTCGAATGAATACTTGCTCCGCCAGTCTTCCAGTAGAAGGTTGTCCCTACTTCGAAAACACCATTTAGTTTAGGTTTCGTAATATCCGACTGCCATTTAGACCAGTCATTGATATTTATTGGTCATAATTTCCCAAACTTTATAAGTAACGGCGTTTATAATTATGCTTTTACTAAATTTTACTGGTGTGTTGTTATTAATGCTTCTCATTGAATTTTGGTTTTATGCAAAATCACTTTGATTTTGCAATGATTGAAATTTTTGTCTATTGTTCGACTCATTAAGTTCTACACAAAATCAAGGCTTGCTCTTGACAAAAATCAAGAAGTTTTCTTCAACGCTTTTTTTCGTATCCGACTAAAAGTTTCGGGAGTCATACCCAACATTGAAGCCAAATATTGTAGCGGTACTTGGTTGAAAAACTCTTTTTTGAAGGCGAATAATTGCTCGTAGTGTTCTTCGGCCGAAAGGGAAAGATGCTTCAAAATTCGTTCTTCTAAAACCATAAAACATCAGACTATAAAGAGCTTTTCGAGTTCGGTCATTTATCAGAAAAGATTGAATTGATACTAAATATAAAAATAAATCTTACCATTAGAAAGAAAATTAGGTTAAATATAACCCAGTACTATATACATTCAATACATTGTTTTTTCAAACGAGAATTTTTTAAACAAAGAACTAATAACCCATAATTTGGATAAATCAGTCAGCCACCCGACAAATCAATTTTTCAGCCATTGATACCTTTGTTGCATAAAATCAACAAAGGTATGTCTGAATCATTGGCAATATTATTATTAACTGCACTCATTAGTTTTGTAGGTTCGGTTCATCCGGGGCCAGTCAATTTGGCGGTTGTGCAAGCAACGCTTTCTCGGAATTTTAAAGCGGGTGTTTGGGTAGCCATCAGCGGCACGCTTCCTGAAATCATTTACACAATCATCGCACTCAAAAGTCAAGTTTTTTTGACCAAAAATCGAACAATTCTCGAAATTTTAGAAATAGCCATTATTCCTTTTTTCCTGATAATTGGCGTCCACAGTTTTTACTTTAGTTCAAAATCAAACAAAGAATTTAACCTAAGCAATAGGCCAAAAGAAATAATTGGTGGATTCGTCAGTGGCATTCTCAACCCTCAGTTATTGCCTTTTTGGGTAGTGGTATTGGTGTATCTTAACACTTTTTTTAGCCTAAATTCAATAAGTTCGCAAGTTTCGTTTGTGTTGGGAGCCGCTTTGGGTGCGTTTCTGATTTTATTGATTTTTGCGTATTTGGCAAAGCGTTTTCAAATCAAAATACTCGGTCTATTCCGCCGCTATTCCATCGAAAAAGTCATCGGATTATTTTTTATTTCGATGTCTGTGTTTCAAACTTTCAAAATTCTTCTCTGAATTGTCAACCAGCCGACAATTCGTTTTTTACCAATCCACCAACTTTGTGATGTAAATTTTAAATCTTTATCAAAATGAAAAACAAATTTAGTGCGATAATTTTCTTCTTTCTACTCGTTTCGAGTGGTGTTTTTGCACAAGAAAAAGCCATTTTTGTCAAAAATGGAATCGCTATCAATGGCTATGATGCCGTAGCGTATTTTACTGAAAGTAAGGCAGTTGAAGGCAAAAACGATTTTAGTTTTGAATGGAACGAAGCCAAATGGTTGTTTAGTTCACAAGCCAATTTAGATGTTTTCAAAACCAATCCAACAAAATATGCTCCGCAATACGGCGGCTTTTGTGCTTACGGCGTGAGCGAAAACCACAAATCGCCAACCGACCCAAATGCTTGGACAATTGTCGATGATAAACTTTACCTCAATTATAGCAAAAAAGTAAAAGAATTATGGTCGAAGGATATTCCGAGCCGTATTCAGAAAGCGAATGAACTTTGGCCTTCTCTCAATAAATCTAACTAACCCAAAACCATCACCAAAATGAAATTCCGATTTTTAACCTTATGCTTTTTAGTGGGATTCTCCACCCAAATTTTTGCCCAAACAGCCGTTCGAACCAAACAATTTAACCTTGAAAACGGCTTGGCGATTCAAGGCTACGACCCTGTGGCGTATTTTACACAAAACAAGGCCATTGAAGGCAACAAGCAATTCAGTGCCAATTTTGAAGGTGCAACCTACCGATTTGCCAGTGCAGCCAACAAAGATGTATTTTTGAAAGACCCTAAAAAGTATGAACCACAATACGGTGGTTGGTGTGCGTATGCGATGGGAGCCACGGGCGAAAAAGTAGAAATCGACCCCGAAACTTTCAAGATTTTGAATGGAAAACTCTACCTTTTTTATCATTCTTGGGCAAATAATACATTGCCAAAATGGAATAAAGATGAAGTAAATCTTAAATCGAAAGCCGATAAGAGTTGGATGAATATTTTTCACTAATTTAACCCAAAACACAATGAACCTTTCTAAAATAAGCTCTTGGATTTTACGAATCGTTGCCGCTGTGATTCTTTTACAAACACTTTATTTCAAATTTACAGCTCACCCTGAGTCGGTTGAGTTGTTTAGCAAACTCGGCGTTGAACCGTGGGGAAGAATCGGAACGGGTGTTTTGGAGTTGATTACTGGTATTTTATTACTCATTCCTGCTACGGCCTTTATTGGTGGATTTCTCGGTATGGGACTCATGTTTGGAGCAATTGCTTCGCATTTATTTGTCATCGGAATCGAGTCGAAAGGCGATGGCGGTCAGCTTTTTATGTTGGCTATTATAGTATTAATTTGTTCGATTTTTATTCAAATTATTCACCAAAACGAAGGGAAAAGGCTTATGCAGAAGTACTTTCCTAAAATATAAAATGAGAATTTTTCGAGTTATTCGGAGTATTCGAGAAATTCCATTCAATTAATAAAAATAAATTCATGAAAATTCCTCTTTCAATTATTAAAATCTTCAATTACGAATACTGGCCTTGGTGGGTTTTCTACCTACCAATGGCTCCATATTGGCTTTATTTATCGGCTAAAACTCGTTCGCTTACTTTTTTCACTGCCGTAAATCCGGGAATCGAGGCGGGCGGTTTTTATGGTGAAAGTAAAATTGACATTCTGAAAAATATCAATTCTCAATATTTGCCCAAAACTGTTTTCGTTGATAAAATACAAGATTTTGAAAAAGCCATTAAACAATTAGAAATCAATCAGTTGACTTTTCCATTAATCGCAAAACCCAATATTGGCGAAAGAGGGACAAATGTCGCAAAAATCGAATCATTGGAGCAATTAAAGGTCTATCATTCACAAACACCCGAAGATTACATCATTCAAGAATTCATCACGTATCCCATTGAATTTGGCGTACTTTTTAGTCGCTTGCCCAATCAATCACGTGGCAAAGTTTCGTCATTGACGATGAAGGAACTTTTGACTATCACAGGCGATGGGAAATCAACGATTAGAGAATTGATAGAGCAATCTACCCGAGCCAGATTTCAGTTGGAAGTCTTAGAAGCAAAGTTAGGCGAAGGCATGAATGAAGTTTTACCGAAAGATGAAAAACGACTCCTCGAACCCATCGGAAATCATTGCCGAGGCACAAAGTTTATCAATGCAAATTGGATAATCAACGAAAAATTAGACGAGGTTTTCAGCAAAATTGCCGAAAGCTTTGAGGGTTTTTATTACGGTCGTTTCGATATGAAAGTGGCAAGTATCGAAGATTTGTACAGAGGCGAAAACATCAGAATCTTGGAACTCAATGGCGTTAGCTCCGACCCCGGACATATCTACGACCCCAACTACCGACTTTGGCAAGCCTACCTAGATTTACGTTGGCATTGGAAACGTACGGCCGAAATCAGTATTCAAAATCAAAAAAGAGGTTTTTCACCTTTACCTTTCAGTGAAGTTTGGGCAATAATTAAGAAACATTTTTTGTAGGGAACTGAATGTTTTCACAGTCAGTAATTCACAACATGAAAAAAGTATAGAAAATAGATTTAGTAAGGAGACAATGAAAGATAATATAATTAGAAAAGTACAAATTAAAGACCTAAAAGGCTCAAAGAAGTTTTAGATTCAAGTGAACTATTCCCATCTGAATATCTTGACGATATGATTTCAGATTATTTTAATAATACGGAGACTGAAGAAATCTGGTTCACATGTATCGAAAATAATAAACCCATAGCGATTGGCTATTGTGCCCCAGAAAAGCTAACAAACGGAACATATAATCTCTATGCAATTGCAGTCAGAAAGGAGTTTCAAGGTCAAGGGATTGGTCATAAAATGATGCACTTTATAGAAGATTTGCTCTTAAAGAATGGTAAAAGAGTATTGATTGTTGAGACTTCAAGTATTGACCAATATACATTAACACGAAAATTTTATCACAAACTTGGCTATCGTCAAGAGGCTGTTATCAAAGATTTTTGGGATGATGGCGAGGATAAAGTAATATTTTGGAAGAAATTGTGCTGAAAATAAGTAATTGAATATAGTAAATATTATAATAATGATGTTTAAATTGATACTTTAGGAATCTTTGGTATCAATTTCTATTTTTTTAATACAAATATTTGTTCAAACCTTTTTTGTATATTTGATAGTACTACCTAAAAATACTGATGAACCTCGACACAAAATATTGGTACCTCAGAGACCACAAACTTTTTGATGTACTTTCTTCCACAGAATTGAAATCAATCTGTATGATTACCAATTTCAAATCGGCGAAGAAAGGCGAAATTATTTTGTTTTCGCACGATGAAAACACAAGAGTTTATTTCTTGAAAAAAGGCACATTGAAAATTGTAGAAATCGACGAAAAAGGCAACGAAATTGTTAAAGACATTATCCAAAAAGGCGATATTTTTGGCGAATTTACCTTGACCGAAACGCAGTCTGATGAATATGCAGTAGCCGTTTCGGATAATGTGATTTGTTGCAGTTTTAAGATGGATGATTTTGAAAAACTTTTAGAGAAAAATCCTCAATTGGGGCTTTCTTACACGAAATGGATGGGTTTTAGGTTTAAAAGACTACAAAATCGTTACTCAAATTTGATGTTTAAAGATGTTCGTACACGCTTCAAAAGTTTTTTAGACGAGTGGGCAGCAAAAGAAGGCACGGCGTCGGCCAATGAGGTTATACTAACAAATTACCTTACGCATCAAGACATCGCCAGTTTGATTTGTAGTACTCGTCAGACGGTTACACAACTATTCAACGAGTTCAAAGAAAAAGGTATTTTAGATTACTCACGCACCGAAATTATTTTGAAAAAAGCCGCCTAATATTTTCATAGATTTTTTGTTTAGGTCGTCCAGCCGACAATCCAATTTTCAGCCAACGCTGATATTTGTATTGTAAAACAAAAAACTATGAAAACAATCATCGCTCTTATTGCCGCTGTGTTTTTGGCTGGATGCCAGAAAGACGATATTCTCGAAAATACTGATACAAATTTTACCACCAACTCAATAGTCAATAACATGACCACGCAAACGAATTTTAACACAGCTGGTCAGACACTTGTACTACAAGGGAACTTCGAAAGTGCCGTTCACGCTACGTCGGGAATTGTAAAAATCTACGAAGATAAAGACAAAAAACGCACTCTGGTTTTTGAAAATTTTAAGACCGATGCTGGTCCTGATTTAAGGATTTACCTCGCCGAAGACCGCTCGGTTACCAATTTCATTCAGATAAGCGATAAAGTACAAAATGGTAATCTTTCCTTGGCAATACCTACTAATGCCGATTTGAAAAAACAAAATCACGTACTGATTTGGTGCCGACAATTTTCGGTTTTGTTCGGCTTTGCGGCTTTGAAGTGAGGTACGTTTACCTCATCCCCAGCCCTTCTCCTCAAGGAGAAGGGAGCAAAAGCAAAACCAACAGTAACAAACTAATCATTTTTGAAAAGCACTAACATGAAAAAAACACTCATATTATTATTAATAAGTAGCTCATTATCAGCACAATATCAGTACACCAAAACCCAAAGAAATCTCGATTTGGCTCTTGCCTTTGGAACAGCAGCTTCGCCTTCGATTTCTTATCAAAAACTCTACGGAATCGGTAAATCTGACCGTTTTAAAATTGGTTGGGGTGTACGTCTAAATACATTTTTTAGCGGACAGCAAAACTACATTACTGCACCAGCAAATCTGACTTCGGGTACGCAAAGCATTGTGGCTTTGTTTACCGAAAACATTGCCAGCAACCTAGATACACTACAACTAACCAAATCGGCTTTGGGTAGTTTAAATGGCAAAGTTGTGCTACAATACAGTTTCCGAAAACTCGATGTTGGGTTCAATATTGATGCCGTAGGATTCTCGTTTGGCAAAAAACAATCGGGTAAATTTGTGGCAAATGAGTCAAAATCGCTCAATAATTCTACTCAAACTGCCAAACCAACGCCATTTAATCTTTTGCTGATTAGCGATAGCGACATTGGAAGTTTGAACTCAGAATTATATTTTCGGTATTGGGTAAATGACCGTTTTGGGGTGCGTGCAGGAGCGAGTTTTCAGTTTTTGGAATACACAACCGACAAAGTATTAACCTTTGAAAACGACCGTTTTCGCCACAAATCCTTGCTCCCGTTTGTAGCTATCACTTATTCACCATTTAAAAAGATTTACAAAGATGCTCGCTAAGTTATCGAAAAGTATTCTTCTGTTGTTTGTCATCGTGCAAGCCACATTGAGCCACGCCCAAAATTGGAAGCCCACGACCGCGGCCGTAACATTCAATATAAAACACGCATTGGGCTCTACTGCCGATGGTTCTTTCAAAGGTTTTTCGGGAACGGTGGTTTTCGATGCCAATAATCTTGCGGGTTCTGCACTAAAGGCAAGTATTGACACCAAAACCATTGATACAGGTCTGGGGCTTCGTGATAAAACCCTCAAAGGTAGCGATTACTTTGATGTAGAAAAATACCCGAAAATCTCGATGGTTTCGACCAAAATTGAAAAGGGAACAAAAGAAAACGAATACATCAGCTATTTTAATCTGACGATTAAGAAAACGACAAAAAATGTAAAAATTCCTTTCACTTTTATCCAAAATGGCACAAATGCCCAACTGAAAAGCAACTTTCAAGTCAATAGATTAGAGTATGAGGTTGGAGAAAAAAGCTCGCTTTTGGGCAATGTTGCCACGGTTTCTATCACTTTAAACGTTCAACAATAAAATGACTATAAATGCCTCCCTCTCAGTTCTTAACCAATTAAATGACCTACTTTCACAACTAAAACCGATTGAATATACCCAAAAACTATCGGTTTTTAATGGAAGTAGCATCGGGCAACACGTGCGGCACACGGTAGAGTTTTTTCAGTGTTTACTCGAAGGTTTCGACACTGGTACGATTGATTACGATGCAAGAAAACGGAATATACTCATCGAAACCGACTTAAATTATACGCTCACATTGGTTGAAATGATTCAGCAAAAAATCAAAGGTATTTCTAATACTTATTCGCCAATTCAGCTCAGAGTTAGATACGGAGAAATTGATTTTGAGCTAATAGAAACCAATTTTATGCGTGAATTAGTCTATCTCATCGAACACTCAATTCATCATTTTGCCTTAATTCGAATTGGGATTCAGGAGAATTTCAAACAAGTAACTATCGAAACAAATTTCGGTGTGGCATATTCTACAATAAAATTCAAAGAAAAAATCACTGTATATAGTAATTAAATTATCATTTCCCTACCCAATCATTTATTTTTATACGGTTATTTAATAATCTTAAATTATAGCCAAATGTGTGTTCTGACTTATATTCCGACCAAAAATAACGGATTTATCCTCACCTCAAACCGAGATGAAGCAGTTTCTCGTGAACCAGCTATACCACCACGAAAATATAACCTCCACGGACAAAATGTTTTCTTTCCAAAAGACCCCAAAGGTGGTGGTACTTGGATAGCAAGTAGTGGCGAAATTACGCTTTGTTTGTTGAATGGTGGAATTGAGAAACATATCTCCAAACCGCCATATAGACAAAGTAGAGGTAAGGTAGTTCTAGATTATTTTGAGTATCAAAATATAAACGACTTTGTAAATCGTTATTTTTTTGAAGGAATAGAGCCTTTTACACTTATAGTGATTGAAAACAACCAAGAAATAAATATTCATGAATTAAGATGGAGCGGAGAAAGAATATATTTATCACAAATAGATAATACCAAACCACGTATCTGGTCGTCGGTTACGTTATATAGTCCTCAAATAATTAAACAAAGAGAAGAGTGGTTTAAATATTATTCTTCTCTTGAAAAAGAACCAAACTCTTTATCAATATTAGACTTCCATCATACAGGAGGAAGTACCGATAGTAGAAATGCAATCAAAATGAATCGTGATGATACACTTAAAACCATTTCTATCACTCAGTTTATCATTAACGAATTTGATTTTACCATTTCTTACCAAGACCTTCAAGCTAAAACCACCTTCATGTATCGTGTATTTAGAGAACTTACCTCATGATACTTTATCAAAAATCTTCGATAAATTAGATAAAATTTCAAGAATTTGAGTTTTATTTACATAAAAATTAGTCAACTAATCATTAGTATGAAAAATCTTAATATAAAACATTATTTGCTTATACTTGGGTGCTTACTAGCTTCATTTATTGAAACTAATGCCCAATATTATGGTGGTGGTGGATATGGAGGGTATGGAGGATACGGCGGATATTATAACAGAGGATACAACAATGCCTTCAACAATCCAAGTTTTAATAATGGCAAACCTAAGCCGCCACCAGACCCAGATGAAGTAGCTAAAGAAGAAACTCGAGTCATGGTTAAAAAACTAAAATTAACCGATGAACAAGAAATTCTGATTTCTTCGCTTAATGAAGATTATGCTTACCAGAGAAAAGGTTTGTATGAACTTCTTAAAAAAGAATTTGGTAATTCACAACCTACTCCGGCTCAAGTGGATGCTGCAAGAGAAAAAATGAATGCTTTGGAAGCAAAAAAGGATAAAGAACTTGAAAAGATTTTAACTCCCGAACAATTTCAAACATATCAAGAGATGAAAGAAAAGAGTCAGAAAGCGAATAAAGGAAAAAATAATCATTAAAAATAAAAGATTTTCAGAAAAGCCCTATTTTTGTTTAAAATAAGGCTTTTTTTATGCACGAACATCATCACGAAGAACACTTAGGTAGTTCTGAATTTATCACTGATATTGTCATCGGAATGTCTGATGGTCTAACTGTTCCATTTGCTTTAGCTGCAGGTCTCAGTGGTGCGGTTCACACAAACGATATCGTCGTTACAGCGGGTATCGCTGAAATAGTTGCTGGTTCTATTGCCATGGGCTTGGGTGGTTATTTAGCTGGAAGAACTGAAATAGAACACTATGAGTCTGAACTTAAACGTGAATATGAGGAAGTTGAACGCGTTCCAGAACGTGAAAAGCAAGAAGTGCGTGATGTTTTTGCTGAATATGGCCTAAGCAAACACCTTCAAGATGAAATTGCCGATGAACTTGCGAAGGATAAGAAAAAATGGGTTGATTTCATGATGAAATTTGAGCTAGGGCTCGAACAACCCAACCAACACAGAGCAACCAAAAGTGCAGCAACCATAGGCATTTCATACATTATTGGAGGACTTATCCCACTTTCACCTTATTTCTTTACAACAAACCCAATTGATGGCTTAAAATATTCTTGTATAGCAACATTAATTTGTTTATTTGTGTTTGGATACTTTAAGAGTAAAGTAACTGGGCAACCTCCATTCATTGGTGCTTTAAAGGTTACTACTATTGGAGCAATTGCAGCAGCTGCAGCCTTTTTTGTAGCAAAAGCTCTTGAATAAAATATCTACCAACCAAAACACGTTAAATGGTTTGACTGAAAAAACCTTTGTGATAAAAAGACTACAAAAATATAGTATCCAAAACAAAAGACAAACTCTATATTTGGGGTTTTTGTTTTTATCGTTGAGTTATTCTACTTCTATTGGACAGACTCTTGATTCGGTCATTGTTAGGTTCCCCGATTCTCTTCGTGCAAGGTTAAGTTACACCATAAACTGGGACGCAAGAAGTTCAATAATTAGAGAAAAAAGAGTAAACATCTGGGGCGTAAATACAGGAATAATTGTAGGAAAAAAACGCCATCAAGTAACTTTTGGATATTATTGGCTCAACTTCAATTCGTATCAGAGATTAATTGATTTAAGAAAAAGAGCAGCTAAAAGAGTAAATTTAGACTATTATACGAAAACTGATTTATACTTTTTTAGTCTAATGCACTGGCAAAATTTTATTAATAATAAAAGATGGCAAGTAAGCATGCCCATTGAAATTGGCATTGGTGCAACAAAAAGTCAAAATGTAAATATTTTTGATGAAATTCAGATTTGGAGAAGAAAAGATTATTTCATGCCAATTCAGGCTGGCCTTTATGTAGGATGGAAAGCCACGCGTTGGGGAGGTCTTTCAGTACAAGGCGGCTATCGTTTTGCTCTTTACAGTAAAAATTTTCCTGAAAGCTATAATGGGCTTTACTATAGCTGGGGGGCCAATATGCGACTAGCAATTCTAAGCGATTTATATAATTGGGTAATAAAAAATAAAAAACCAAGAAATATTATCAACTAATTTTAGTAAACCTATTTTTGAATAACAAATTTCCCTACCTTTGCTTAAGGTGAAACAAACCACAACCCTTCCAAACATGATTCTAAAAAAAGGGGTATTTAGAAGATATATTTTTTGGGGTTTCACGAAAATTTATTTCTAAGTTTTTCACAAATAATCAAAAAAATAAAAAAAATATTTGTATCAACATACAATTTTGTTTTATCTTTGAATCAAAATTAGAAAACGCAAATATTTTCATAATTTATTGCAACCATTGGCAAGGCAATTCTGTTATTCATATAGAAATAAAATATTAAAGATAAAAGTTGTGTGGATTTAGTAGCGGGAAAGG
>OFDC01000169.1_pt1 | contig 66168 bp, 75 predicted proteins | sample 1520941 | NCBI WGS metagenome assembly OFDC01 (sample SAMEA94258168, study PRJEB24077) | hot springs metagenome | biome: Aquatic biome; feature: Water | place: India | collected 2012-12-06 | depth 5 m | reverse complement strand
GTGGGCGTTGGGGGACGGGGGGTGAGGTGAGGGGTCGGTCTGAAGCCCGACCTACGGAGGGGGTGGTGTTGACTCCCCCGGTTTGTCCTCTATAAGCCCGCCAGTCCCGGAAGCGATTCCGGGGCTTTTCATTGGTGTTGGTGGCCCTCGCAAGAGGTCGCCTGTCGCCCCGGTTCAAGCCCGGGGAGAGGACAACGCCCTTCATCGCCGCCCCTGCGCGGCACCATAGAAGGAGATCAGCGGTGACCAAGCGCACCTCTGCCAAGTACAAGATCGACCGCCGCATGGGCGAGAACATCTGGGGCCGTCCGAAGTCCCCGATCAACAAGCGCGAGTACGGGCCGGGCCAGCACGGCCAGCGCCGGAAGAACAAGCTGTCGGACTTCGGGACGCAGCTGCGCGCCAAGCAGAAGCTCAAGGGCTACTACGGCGACCTGACCGAAAAGCAGTTCCGCAAGATCTATGGCGAAGCCGAGCGTGTGCGCGGCGACACCGGCGAGATGCTGATCGGCCTCCTGGAGCGCCGCCTGGATGCGGTGGTCTACCGCGCCAAGTTCGTGCCGACGATCTTTGCGGCGCGTCAGTTCGTGAACCACGGGCACGTGCTGGTGAACGGCAAGCGCGTGAACATTGCCTCGTACCGGGTGTCGGAGGGTGATGTCATCTCGGTTCGTGAAAAGTCGCGCCAGATGGCGGCGATCCTGGAAGCGATCCAGCTGACCGAGCGCGATGTGCCGGACTATCTGGAAGTCGACAACAACAAGCTGACGGCGAAGTTCGTCCGCACTCCGGGCCTGGGCGACGTGCCCTATCCGGTGCAGATGGAACCGAACCTGGTCGTGGAATACTACGCGAAGAACTAAGGACTGCCCCTTGTCGGCAGGAGGGGGCCCGCCAGATCATGGCGGGCCCTTTGTCTTTCCGGGAGCGAGTTGATGAACGACAAGAATTCGGCCGAGACGGTGTTCGAGAGGGGCCTTTTCGCCAGCCGCTGGCTGATGGCGCCGATGTATCTGGGGCTGGCGATCACGCTGGCGATGCTGACGGTGATCTTCGTCAAGGAGCTGGTCCATTACCTGCCGCAGGTGCTGGAGCTGACGGCGGAGAAGATGATCCTGGTCGCGCTGACGCTGATCGACCTGACGCTGGCGGCGAACCTTCTGTTGATCGTGATGTTCTCGGGCTATGAGAGTTTCGTGTCGAAGTTCGATTTCGACGCGGGGGCGGACAAGCCGGGCTGGATGGGCAAGGTCGATTTCGGCGGGCTGAAAATGAAGCTGATCGCCTCGATCGTCGCCATTTCCGGGATTCACCTGTTGAAGCGGTTCATGGAGATCAGCGACCTGGATACGGCGACGACCTTCGGCGAGACGGAAATGTTCTGGCTGGTGGTGATCCACCTGACCTTCGTGGTCTCGGGCGTGTTGATGGCGCTGATGGATTGGCTGCAGGCGCGGTCGTACAAGTAAGGAGGCAGCGATGACCTACCCGGTGCATGCGCGCGTGGATGGCGCGCTGGTGATGATCGGATTCGGATCCATCGGGCGGGGAGTCTTGCCGCTGATCGAGCGGCATATCGGGTTTGACCGGGCGCATTTCACGGTGATCGAGCCGCTGGATGACCATGCGCATATCCTGCGGGACCATGGTATCCGGCACCTGAAGGTGGCGCTGACGGCGGAGAATTTCGCGGAGGTGCTGCGGTCGTTGTTCCCGCAGGGGCGGGGGATGATCGTCAACCTGTCGGTGGACGTGGATTCAATCGAGCTGATGAAGCTCGCGCAGGAGATGGGGGTCCAGTACATCGACACGGTGGTGGAGCCCTGGCCGGGGTTCTACTTCGGCTCGACGCTGCCCAACGCCGACCGGACGAACTATCCGCTGCGGGAACGGGTGCGGGAGCTGGGGAAGGCATACGTGGGCGGGCCGACGGCGGTCAGCTGCTGCGGGGCGAACCCGGGGATGGTGTCGTGGCTGCTGAAGGAGGCGCTGCTGCGTTTGGCCTCGGATACCGGGGTGACGGCCGATCCGAAGGGGCGCGAGGGTTGGGCGCGGCTGATGCAAGGGCTGGGGGTCAAGGGCATCCACGTGGCCGAGCGGGACACTCAGGTGTCGGCGCGGGCCAAGCCGGTGGGGGTGTTCGTCAACACCTGGTCGGTGGATGGGCTGTTGTCGGAGGGGTACCAGCCGGCGGAACTGGGCTGGGGCACGCACGAGAAGAAACTGCCGCCGCATGGGCACGCCTTCGACCAAGGGCCGGGCTATGCGATCTGGATCGACCGGCCTGGCGCGGACACTCGGGTGCGGAGCTGGTGCCCGGATGTGGGCCCGCAGTTCGGCTATGTCATCACCCACAACGAGGCGCTGTCGATCCCGGACTACTATACGGTGTGGGAGGGGGCGAAGGCGGCGTATCGCCCGACCTGCCATTACGCCTACCACCCGTGCAATGACGCGATCCTGTCGCTGCACGAGATGAACGGTGCGGGCAAGCGCCAGGCGGAACAGCATATCCTCACAGCCGAGGAGATCGTGGCGGGCGGCGATGACCTTGGGGTGTTCCTGTACGGTCATGCCAAGGGCGCGATGTGGTATGGCTCGCGGCTGTCCTGCGAGGAGGCGCGGCGGTTGGCGCCGTACCAGAACGCGACCGGGATGCAGGTGACCTCGGCGGTGCTGGCGGCGATGGTCTGGGCGGCAGAGAACCCGAACGAAGGCTTCGTCGAGGCCGACGAGATGGACCATGTCCGCTGCCTTGAAGTGCAACGTCCGTACCTAGGGTCGATCGAGTGCCATTACACCGACTGGACCCCGATCCAGAACCGGATCAACCGCTTTGCCGAGGATCGCGACGATCAGGACCCCTGGCAGTTCACCAATTTCCTCGCGGTCTGACCGGGTCAATCAAGCGGAGCGCTGGCGCGCAAGTCTTTCCTCTCGTCGTCGGCCTGCGCCACCTCCTCGGCGATGGGGGTTTCACCCCCAAACCCCGGAGAGTATTTGCGACATGGGCAAGCAGCATTTGCTCATGTTCTGAAATACTCCCGCCGGAGGCACCCGAGGAGGAGGCGCAGGCCGACGACGAGACAAAGGACTTGCGCGCCAGCGCTCCGCTTATCGACCGTGGGTCCGGGTGGAAGCCTCTGGTCTTGCGGGGCTTTGCCGGGTAAAGGGTCCACAACCCGGGGGTCCAGATGAACGACCAGATCAAGCCGCAGCCAGGCATCCTTGACATCGCTCTTTACGAGGGCGGCAAGGCGCATGTGGCGGGCGTGGCCAATGTCGTGAAGCTGTCGTCGAACGAGAACCCCTTCGGCGCCTCGGACAAGGCCAAAGAGGCCTTTACCCGCACTGTTCACACGCTGCACCGCTATCCGGTGACCGACCACGCCGATCTTCGCAGCGCCATCGCCGAGGTGCATGGCCTTGATCCCGCCCGCATCATCTGCGGCGCGGGGTCGGACGAGATCATCACCTTCCTCTGCCAGGCCTATGCGGGCCCGCGAGACGAGGTCGTGTTCACCGAACACGGGTTCCTGATGTATCGCATCTCCTCAATGGCCGTGGGCGCGACGCCGGTCGAGGTGCAGGAACGCGAGCGGACAGCGGACGTGGATGCAATCCTTTCCGCCTGCAACCGGCGGACAAAGCTTGTCTTCATCGCCAATCCGAACAATCCGACCGGCACGATGATCTCGGCCGCCGAAGTGGCGCGTCTGGCCGAGAACCTGCCGCCGCAGGCGCTTCTGGTGCTCGACGGGGCCTATGCGGAATATGTCGAGGGCTATGACGGCGGCGCGGCCCTCGTTGATGCGCGCGACAATGTGGTGATGACGCGGACGTTCTCCAAAATCTACGGCCTGGGGGGCCTGCGGATCGGTTGGGGCTATGGCCCGAAGCATGTCATCGACGTGCTGAACCGCATCCGGGGGCCGTTCAACCTGTCGACCACGCAGCTTGAGACCGCCGAGGCGGCGGTTCGCGACCAGGATTTCGTGGCCAAGTGCCGGGCCGAGAACACCCGGATGCGGTCATGGTTGGCCAATGCCTTGGCCGAGCTTGGCGTGCCGTCCGACACGTCGATGGCGAACTTCATCCTCGCGCGGTTCGCAAGCCAGGAGGAGGCCGAGGCCTGCGACACCTTCCTGCAGTCCCAGGGTCTGATCGTGCGGCGGGTGGCGAGCTACAAGCTGCCGCATTGCCTGCGGATCACCATCGGGGATGAGGCCGCCTGCCGCCAGGTCGCCCATGCCGTGGCGCAGTTCAAGGGTGTGAAATGATCTACCGCCGCGTCGCCCTGATCGGCCTGGGGCTCATTGCCTCGTCCATGGCGCATGCGATGCGGGCGGGCGGGTTGGCCGGCGAGATCGTGGGGTACGCTCGGTCGCCCGAAACGCGGGCGGTGGCGAAAGAACTGTTCTGCGACCGGGTGACCGAGACGGCGGGCGAAGCGGTCGAGGGCGCGGACCTTGTGGTCCTTTGCGTGCCGGTCGGCGCGATGGGCGCGCTTGCCGTCGAGATCGGGCTGCACCTGGCACCGGGGGCGACGGTGACCGATGTCGGGTCGGTCAAGAAGGCGGTGGTCGAGGCCGTCGCGCCGCATTTGCCGGACAGTGTGCAGTTCATCCCGGGGCATCCCTTGGCGGGGACGGAATATTCCGGCCCCCGGTCGGGCTTTGCGACGCTGTTCCAGAACCGCTGGTGGTTGCTTACGCCGCTGGAAGGGAACGATCCGGCGATGATCGCCCGCCTGCGCAGTTTGCTGGAGGCGATGGGCGCGAATGTCGACGAGATGGATGTCGACCATCATGATCTTGTGCTGGCGGTAGTCAGCCACGTGCCCCATGCCATTGCCTATACGATGGTGGGCGTGGCCGATCACATGCGCCGCGTCTCGCAGTCGGAAGTCATCAAGTATTCCGCCAGTGGTTTCCGCGATTTCACCCGGATTGCCGCCAGCGACCCGGTGATGTGGCGCGATGTGTTCCTGACCAATAAGGACGCGGTGCTGGATATCCTTGGCCGCTTTGCCGAGGAGCTGTTCGTGCTGCAACGCGCGATCCGGATGGGGGACGGCGACCACCTGCACACCTATTTCACCCGCACCCGTGCGATCCGCCGGGGGATCATCGAGGCCGGGCAGGACACCGCCGCGCCGGACTTTGGCCGGGCGGCCCCGCCCGGCGAACGGCGCTGATGCGGGGGCTGTCGCTGGTGCTGGTCCTCGGGCTGGCCAGTGGAGCGTTTGCGCAGAAGCTCGACCAGTCTCCGCGTCCGCCAGCCAATCCGCGCCTTGTCGATGCTGTCGCTGCGGCGGCTCCGGTGGCTGCGGCCGAGGCTGCGCCGATCAGCGAACCGGTCGTGACCGCCGAGGCGGCGGGAACCGGGGATGTCCTGGCCCGGTCGCTGCGTCCCGTGCCCCGGCCCGAAGCGCTGGCCGACCGTCTGGCTGCGCTGAAGGCGAGCTCGAATGCGCCGGGGCTGGACCTGTCGGGCAAGGTCAAGGACGACGAGGAGGAGCTTGCGGCCCTGCCCCCGCCGAGCCGCAAGGAAGAGCGCAAGAAACGGCGCGAGACTGCCTCGCGGAAAGGGTCGGTCTGCGGCGTGGCCTCGATCAAGGGTGAGGAGATCGCCCGCATCGGGTCGAAGGTGCAGGGCTGCGGGGTGGAAAACCCGGTGGCCATCACCTCGGTTGCGGGGGTCAGGCTAAGCCAGACGGCGACGGTGGACTGTTCCATCGCCAAGGCGCTGGACCGGTGGGTCGACGAGGTGGCGCAGCCCGCGTTCAACGGCAACCTGGTCGAAATGCAGGTGGCAGCGCATTACATCTGCCGCAGCCGGAACAATGTGAAGGGCGCGAAGATCAGCGAGCATGGCAAGGGCCGGGCCATCGACATCTCGGCCTTCATCCTGTCGAGCGGCAAGGTGCTGACGGTCGCTGCGAACTACAACAAGCTTCTTCGCCGCATCTACAAGGCCGGGTGCGGGTATTTCATGACGACGCTTGGCCCCGGGTCAGACGGGTATCATGAGGACCATTTCCATTTTGATACCTCGGCCCGGAAGGGCGGGGCCTACTGCCGTTAGCCCGAGGGCGGGATCATCAGCGGAGCGGGGCCAAGGGGGAAGGGGCCAAAGCTCATCCGGCCGTCTTGCAGGACAAGCGTCAGCGACAGGACCGTTGGTTCCGCGGTCTGCGCCGCCAGCGCCTGCATCCCGCGGGCGACGGTCGGGGCGGCTTCGGGCGTGATCGCACCGGTCGCGACCAGGATCGCGGGCAGGCGGTCCCAGTTCGTGACCTCGACGGTGACCTTGCCTGCGGCAAAGCCGTTGCCGTCGGCCTCGACCAGGCCCTTGGCGGTGGCGGCAAGCGCGCCCCAGGCGAAGTTCAGCTGGTTGATCTCGATCCGGGTCAGATAGGGCCTGGCCTCGCCCGCGTGCCGGTCAAGCGGGGCGGAGAAGGTGAGGTAGATGCTGCCCCAGAGGCTGTCGATCGTTCCGGGCAGGTCTGACGCGGACAGGTCGGGGATGGAAACGGCATTGACCGCCGCAACAAAGGCGGGGTCGGGGGTCAGGGGGGCAAGGTCGTAGCCAAGCTGGTACCCTGCCTCGCCAAGCGCGGGCTCGGCGCGAAGGCCGAGGGTGAATTCGCCCAGGGCAAGGGTCCAGCCCTGGTCAGAACCAAGCGCCAGAGACGTGCCGGCCACCCGCGCCTCGGCCAGGGGAAGGTCGGTCGAAGGTTTGGCGCGGAGGCTGGCCTTCAGGTCCTGCGAGGTCACGGTGACCGCCTGATCCGGCAAGGAAACAACCTGGCTTTGCGGCAGCGCGGCGATGATGTGCCAGGGCTTCCAGGTCATCGCGAAGACCTGGATGAAGGGCGCCTGCCAGGCGATCCCGGAGGCCGGATCAGCGAGGCGCAGTTCGTCGACCGTCACGTCGAACCGGTTCGGGAAGCCCGCCACGGTCAGCCCGGTCTTTTCGGCCAGCAGCCCCTGCGCGGCGGCGTCGGCGAACCCGGCCTCGACCCCCTTGCGGATCTGGTCCGAGCCTATGAACCAGTACCCCGACCAAAGCCCCGCGCCGAGCAGGATGAGGAACAGAAGCTTGCGCATCGGTGGCCCTTTTCATTGCCGCTGTCCCGGTGTTTACAGGGCGAAAGGCAACAGGACCAGACATGCACACGACCTTGTGGGTCTTTGGCTATGGATCGCTGATCTGGGATCCGGGCTTTCCGGTCGCCGAACGCCGGATCGCCACGTTGCACGGCTGGCATCGCAGCTTTTGCATGCGGTCGATCCACCATCGCGGCACCGTCGACAGCCCCGGCCTTGTCCTCGCCCTTGACGCCGCCGAGGGAGCCTGTTGCACCGGCGTCGCCTTCCGGGTCGAGCCCGGGCACGAGGCCGCGACGCTGGCCGCCCTGCGCGAACGCGAGCTGATCTCGTCGGCCTATCTGGAGCGCACCTTGCCGGTCACGACCGAGGCCGGGCCGCTGGAAGCGCTGGCCTATGTCATCGACCCCGACCACGTGCAGTACTGCCACCTTGACCGAGAGGAACAGGCCCTGATCATCGCCGGGGCCGTCGGGGGCCGGGGGCCGAACCGCGATTATCTGTGGTCAACGACCGCGCATCTGGCCGAACTTGGCATCAACGACCCCGAGCTTGACTGGCTTGCGTCACGGGTCCGCGACCTGACCTGACCTTTTGCTTGGCTAAACCGCCTATCCTGCTAGTCTTGCGCGCAAGGGCAGGGAACCAGAGGGCAGCATGTCCCAGTCAGACCAGCGGGCGGCAGAGGTTGCAACAACCTTCTCGCAACCGATCCGCGCGATCACTGCGATGCTGCTGGTCTGCGCGCTGGTCGGGTCCGGGGCCTGGCTGATCCACGGCCAGATCATCGACATCCTGCGCGCCAACACGGTGCTGAACGGGGTCATCGCCCTGGTGTTCCTGTTCGGCGTTCTGTCCTGCTTCTGGCAAGTCTGGATCCTGGCGCAATCGGTCTACTGGATCGAGAACTTCGTGCGCGGCACCCCGGGAACCGAAGACGACACCCCGCCGCGCCTTCTGGCCCCGCTGGCCGCACTTCTTAGGTCTAGGTCGGCGCGGATGTCGATCTCGTCCTCCTCCTCGCGGTCGATCCAGGATTCTGTGGTGCAGCGGATCGACGAGGCGCGGGACATCACGCGTTACCTTATCAACCTCTTGGTTTTCCTGGGTCTTCTGGGCACCTTCTGGGGTCTGGCCACCACGGTTCCCGCCGTGGTCGAAACGATCCGGTCGCTTGCTCCGCAGGAAGGCGAAAGCGGGCTGGATGTGTTCGGCAAGCTTATGGGAGGCCTGGAAAGCCAGCTGGGCGGGATGGGAACGGCGTTTTCCTCATCCCTTCTGGGGCTGGCCGGATCGCTGGTTCTTGGCCTGCTGGAGCTGTTCGCCGGGCACGGCCAGAACCGGTTCATCCGCGAGTTGGAGGAATGGTTGTCCTCGATCACCCGGCTTGGCTATGCAGGCGACGGCGACGGGACCGACCAGAACGCGCTGGGGCTTCTGGTTGACCACATGGCGCAGCAGATGGAAGAGCTGCAGGCGCTGCAGACCCAGACCGAAAACAACCGCTTTCAGTCCGAAATGCGGATCAACGAGTTGGTCACAGCGATGACCAAGCTGACCGACCGGATGGACGCCGAACGCGGTCAATCCGCGCTTCTGCGCCGGATCGCCGAGGGGCAGGAAAAGCTTTTGGCGGCGCTGGAAAGCGGCGAGGCCGGGAACGGCAGCGACCCGGAAAGCCGGATGCGGCTGCGGTCGATCGACGTGCAGCTTCTGCGCATTCTTGAGGAAATGGCGGCCGGGCGGCAGGAAACGCTGACTGATCTGAAGACCGACATCGGGCAGCTGACCTCGGCCATTCGGCAGTTGGGCCGCAGCGCCGGGCGGGCCTGAGATGGCCGTCCGCAGCCGCCGCCGGGACAGCAGCATCATCTGGCCGGGCTTCGTCGATGCAGTGACGACGCTTCTGATGGTGCTGATGTTCGTCCTGACCATCTTCACGGTCATGCAATCGGTCTTGCGCGACACGATCACGACGCAGGACACCGAGCTTGACGCGCTGACCGCGCAGGTCGCGCAACTGGCCGATGCGCTGGGCTTGGAGCAGGCCAAGGCGACGGGGCTTGAAGCGCGGGTGGCCGAGCTGCAGGCGGGGCTGGCGACCGCACTGGCCGAAGGCGAACGGCAGGTTGGGCTGATCGCCTCGCTGACGGCGGACCTTGCGGCGCGGGAAGGCGAACTGTCGGCTGCCCAGTCCCGGATCACCGATTTCGAGGCGCAGGTGGCGGCTTTGCTGGTCGAACGCGATGCGGCGCGGGGTGAGGTTGGGCGGCTGACGGCGTCGGTCGCGGACCTTGAGGCTGCAAGGGCCAAGCTTGTAAGCGAGGCGGAAGCGATGAACCTGGCGCTGGCCAAGGCCCGGGAGGAGATCGACGCGAATGTCGAGGCCGCCCGTCTGGCCGCAGCCCGCCGCGAGGCGTTGGAGGCGCTGCTGGCCCAGGAAAGGGCGAAGGGGGCCACGGATGCCGCCGCGCTGAAGTCCGCGCAGGAGAAGATCACCGAGGCAGAGGCCGCGCGGCTGGCCGATGCGGCGGCCTTGCAGGCCTTGCGCGACCGGCTGGCCGGGGCGGATACCGAGCTGACGGCGATGACGCTGGCGCTGGAAGAGGAACGCAAGAAGGCCGAGGAGACGCTGACCCTGCTCGCCGCGGCGCGGACCGAGGCGGCGAAGGGCGCGACCGAGAAGGAGGCGGCGCTGGCGGCGGCCGAGAGCGCGCTTCTGGCAGAGCAGGAGAAGGTGCTGGCGGCGGCGCGGGAGGTGGAGCTTCTGAACCAGCAGGTCGCGGCGCTGCGCGGGCAGCTTGGCAGCCTGCAGTCGGTGCTGGATGAGGCCCGGGCGCGCGACGAGGCGGCGAAGGTGCAGCTGGAGACGCTGGGGAACGACCTGAACGCCGCGCTGGCGCAAGTGGCGGCGGAACAGCGCAAGCGGGCCGAGCTTGAGGCGGCCGAGGCGGCGCGGCTGGCCGAAGAGAACAAGGACCTCGCGCGGTTCCGGTCCGAATTCTTCGGGCAGCTCTCGACCCTTCTGCAGGGGCGCGAAGGGGTGCGCGTGGTGGGGGACCGGTTCGTCTTCTCCTCCGAGGTGCTGTTCACGGCTGGCTCGGCTGACCTGGCACCCGAGGGCCGGGCCCAGATTGCCGGGGTGGTCAGCATCCTGGACGAAGTGCGCGCGGAAATCCCGCCCGAGATCGACTGGATCATCCGGGTCGACGGGCACACCGACAACGTTCCGATCAACCCCGGCGCGGCCTTCGCCGACAACTGGGAACTGAGCCAGGCCCGCGCGCTGTCGGTGGTGCGCTACATGCAGGACGAACTGGGCTTCCCGCCCGAGCGGATGGCGGCGACGGGGTTCGGCGAGTATCGCCCGGTGGCGGTGGGGGACGACGAGGCCAGTCTCGCCCAGAATCGGCGGATCGAGCTGAAGCTGACCGAACGCTGACACCAATCCGTGACTCCCTTGTGGGCAGTTTCGTGTTACGCTCCCCCCACGTTGTTTTCTTGCAGTCGATGCCACCGGGACGCGACCCTGGGGTATGACCAGCCGGGGCGCCCCCTTGCGGGAGGAATACCCATGCCGAAGACGATCGGAAACCCCTTGTCCTGGACCATGGGCGCGCTGGGTTCGGCCGCGAGTTACGCGACCGATGTGGCGGCCCATTCCGGGGCGGACCCCAATGTCCGGCCCGAGACACGAAGGCTGACGACGGGGGACCTGCGCGAGGCGCTGCGGAAGGGCTGGGATGACCTGGCCGCGATGCGGTCGGATGTCCTGTTCGCCTGCATGCTGTATCCGGCGATGGGGGCGGTGCTGCTGGCAATGGCGGCGCAGGGGAACCTGACGCACCTTCTGTTCCCGGTCCTGTCTGGGTTTGCGCTGGTCGGGCCGGTGGCGGCACTGGGGCTCTATGAGCTGAGCCGGCGGCGGGAGGTGGGGGATGAGGTCAGCTGGGGCGCGATGTTCGACGTGCTGCGGAACCCGCGCTTTCCACGGATCCTGATGCTGAGCCTGTTCAACGGGGTGATCTTCATGGCCTGGCTGTTGCTGGCCGACGCGATCCATGCGGCGACCTTGGGGTCGGAGCGGGTGTTGGGGATCGGGGCCTTGCTGGCTGAGGCGGTGTCGACGCCGGCCGGATGGGTGATGATCGTGGTGGGCACCGGGGTCGGATTCCTGCTGGCGGCGGCGGTGCTTGCGGTCAGCGTGATCTCGTTCCCGCTGCTGCTGGACCGGAACGTGACGCTGCCGGTAGCGGTGCTGACCTCGGTCCAGGTGGCACGGGAGAACCCGGTGGTGATCGCGACCTGGGGGGTGATCGTCGCGGGGGGGCTGGTGCTGGGGATCGTGCCGCTGCTTTTGGGGCTGGTGGTGGTGCTGCCGGTGCTGGGGCACGCGACCTGGCACCTGTATCGGCGGGCCGTGGTCTGAAACCTGTCCACGGTGGACAAACGCTGATGGGTCAATGATTTCAATGGCTTGGTCGCGGGCGTTAGGGGTTTCTTAACGCCTGCGAAAAGCTCCTCGTGCGCCTTCGGCTTCTCGTCGCGAGCGAGGAGAAGCAAAGCGCACGACGAGCGGGTCAAGGAAAAACCCCCGCCGGGTGAGGGCGGGGGTTCCTGTGTTGCGGGCCGTTTACTCCGCCGTCAGCAGTGGCGGCTTCGACTTGGTGATGGCGGGCTTGGCCGGTTCCTCGATGTCCAGCACGATCGCATCGTCCCGGACCTTGACCCGCACCACGCCGCCCTTGACCAACCTGCCGAACAGAAGCTCTTCGGCGAGCGGCTTCTTGATGTGTTCCTGGATCACGCGGCCCAGCGGGCGCGCGCCCATCTTGTCGTCATAGCCCTTGTCGCCCAGCCACATCGCGGCTTCGGGCGTGAGGTCGATATGGACGTTGCGGTCCATCAGCTGCGCCTCGAGCTGCAGCACGAACTTCTCGACCACCTGCATGATGATTTCCTTGCCCAGCGGGGCGAAGTTGATCACGGCGTCCAGACGGTTGCGGAATTCGGGCGTGAAGGTCCGTTCGATGGCGGCGGTATCCTCACCCGTGCGGCGTTCGCGGCCAAAGCCGATGGCGGCCTGGGACTGTTCCCGCGCGCCCGCGTTCGAGGTCATGATCAGGATCACGTTGCGGAAATCGACCGTCCGGCCGTTGTGATCGGTCAGTTTCCCGTGGTCCATTACCTGCAAGAGGATGTTGTAGACATCCGGGTGCGCCTTTTCCATTTCGTCGAGCAGCAGTACCGAATGCGGATGCTGGTCGATGGCATCGGTCAGCATGCCGCCCTGGTCAAAGCCGACATAGCCCGGAGGCGCGCCGATCAGGCGGGAAACCGCGTGCTTTTCCATGTATTCCGACATGTCGAAGCGGATCAGTTCCACCCCAAGGCTGGAGGCCAGCTGCTTCGCCACCTCGGTCTTGCCGACGCCGGTGGGACCCGCGAAGAGGTAGTTGCCGATGGGCTTTTCCGGTTCGCGCAGGCCCGCACGGGCCAGCTTGATGGCCGAGCACAAAGCCTCAACCGCCTTGTCCTGCCCGAAGACCACGCGCTTCAGCGTCTTTTCCAGATCGCGCAGCGTTTCGGCATCGTCCTTCGACACGGTCTTGGGCGGGATGCGGGCAATCTTGGCGACCACGGCCTCAATCTCTTTCACGCCGAGCGTCTTGCGGCGCTTGGAGTCGACGACAAGGTGCTGGGCCGCACCGGCCTCATCAATCACGTCGATGGCCGAGTCGGGCAGCTTGCGGTCATGGATGTAGCGCGCGGCCAGTTCCACCGCCGACTTGATCGCGTCGTTGGTGTATTTCAGGTCGTGATGTTCTTCAAAGCTGGGCTTGAGGCCCATCAGGATCTTGATCGCGTCCGGCACCGAGGGTTCGTTCACGTCGATCTTCTGGAAGCGGCGGGAGAGCGCGCGGTCCTTCTCGAAGTGCTGGCGGAATTCCTTGTAGGTGGTGGAGCCCATGCAGCGCAGCTTGCCGCCCTGCAGCGCGGGTTTCAGCAGGTTCGAGGCATCCATCGCACCGCCCGAGGTCGCACCAGCGCCGATGACGGTGTGGATTTCGTCGATGAAGAGGATGGCGTCGGGGTGATCTTCAAGCTCTTTCACGACGGCCTTCAGCCGCTCCTCAAAGTCGCCGCGATAGCGGGTGCCTGCGAGAAGCGCGCCCATGTCGAGCGAGAAGATCGTGGCCTTGGCCAGAACTTCGGGAGTTTCGCCATTGACGATCTTGCGGGCGAGGCCTTCGGCGATGGCGGTCTTGCCCACGCCCGGGTCGCCCACCAGAAGCGGGTTGTTCTTGCGGCGGCGGCAGAGGACCTGGATCGCCCGCTCCACCTCGGCCTCACGCCCGATCAGGGGATCGACGTCGCCCTTGCGGGCCTTCACGTTCAGGTCGACGCAGTATTTGGACAGGGCCGATTCCTTGGCCTCCCCCGCCTCGGCCTTGGGGGTTTCCTGCTGTTCTTCGGCGCCCTGGACGGGGCGGGCCTCACCATAGGACGGGTCCTTCGCCACGCCATGCGCGATGAAGTTGACCGCATCGTAGCGGGTCATGTCCTGTTCCTGCAGGAAGTAGGCGGCGTTCGATTCGCGTTCGGCGAAGATCGCGACCAGGACATTGGCGCCGGTCACTTCGGTGCGGCCGGAGGACTGGACGTGGATCGCTGCACGCTGGATGACGCGCTGGAAGGCGGCGGTGGGGACGGCTTCGCTGCCTTCGACATCGGTTACCAGCGTCGAGAGGTCGTCGTCGATGAAGTCGGTCAGGGTCTTGCGCAATTCGTCAAGGTTCACGGCGCAGGCCTTCATCACGCGGGCCGCGTCGGGTTCGTCGATCAGGGCGAGGAGCAGGTGTTCCAGCGTCGCCAGTTCGTGGCGGCGGGAGTTCGCAAGCGCCAGCGCGCTGTGGATGGCTTGTTCAAGCGTGGTCGAAAACGATGGCACGTCAGTGCTCCTGTCCTGCAGGTTGGCCCGGGCGTGTGGGCCCTAACCAACCGTGGCCTCATAAGCTTAAAGTTCGGTTTTCTTCACCGCACTTCAAGCGCAATCTTCCAGATTTTGGGGTTTCCCCCGGGGTCTCACGCCATTTGTGATAGCGGGCGCTTAGAACTTGTCTTTTCTGGCCCGTATTTCGGCGAAAACCGTGACATCGTCGGCATCCGGCAGGCCGACGGCTGTCTTGAGCGCGGGCAGATGCGCCCGCAGGTAAGGGTTCGTCGCCAGTTCTTCTTCGAGTGGAGCCGGGACGGTGGGAAGGCCCTTGGCGCGCCTGGAGGCGACCTCGGTTACTCGAGAGATAAGGCGGGGATTGTCGGGTTCAAGGGTGAGGGCGAAGCGGAGGTTCGAGGCGGTGTATTCGTGGCCGGAGCAGATGAGGGTGTCGGGGGGGAGTGCGGCCAGTTTCTGCAGGCTGGTGTGCATCTGGCGGGCGGTGCCTTCGAAGAGCCGACCGCAGCCTCCGGCCATCAGGCTGTCGGCGGTGAAGGCAAGCCTGGACTGCGGGAAGTGGAAGGCGATGTGGCCGAGGGTATGGCCGGGCACATCGATGACGCGGGCGGATTCGTGGCCGATGGTGAAGCTGTCGTGTTCGGTGAGCGGAAGGTCGAGGCGGGGCAGGCGGTGGGCGTCGGCGGCGGCGCCGAGGACCATCGCCCCAGTCGCTGCGCGGAGGGCCTCGACGCCCTGGATGTGGTCGTCGTGGTGGTGGGTGATGAGGATGTCGGTCAGCCGCCACTGGTGCGCGGAAAGGGCGGCGAGGATGGGGCCGGGCTCGGGCACGTCGATGACGGCGGTCTGGCCGGTTTCGGTGTCGTGGATCAGGTAGGCGTAGTTGTCAGCCAGGCAGGGGACGGTGACGAGTTCAAGCGGCATGGTTTTTCGCACCCCGAGTGACTAGGTTGCGGTCAGACTGACCGGAAGGACACGCCCCCGCAATGCACCTTGATGTGCTGGACCTGAGGAATTTCTACTACCGCACGCAGCTGGGCCGGGTGGCACAGCGGGCGATCCGGGACCAGGTGGTGCGGCTTTGGCCCCCGGCTACCGGAGAAACGGTGGCGGGTTTCGGCTTCGCGGTGCCGCTGCTTCGCCCCTATCTCTCGGAGGCGCGGCGGGTGGTGGGGCTGATGCCGGGGCCGCAGGGGGTGATGCCCTGGCCTGCCGGGATGGCGAATGTGTCTGTCCTGTGCGAGGACACAGCCTGGCCGGTGCCGACGGGGTTGGTGGACAGGCTGGTGCTGATGCACGGGCTGGAGACGTCGGAGAACCCCTCGCTGGTCCTGGAGGAAGCGCACCGGGTGCTGGGACCGGGCGGGCGGGCGCTGTTCATCGTGCCGAACCGGACGGGCCTGTGGTCCCGGCGCGACGTGACGCCTTTCGGCTTTGGCCGGCCCTATTCGGTCGCGCAGTTGGAGACGCAGCTGAAACGGCATGGCTTCACGCCCGAGCGGAGCTGCTCGGTCCTTTTCGCGCCACCCTCGGCCACGCGGTTCTGGCTGCGGTCGGCGAATTTCTGGGAAGCCTTCGGGCGGAGGATGCCCTGGCTGGCGGGGGGTGTCCTGATGGTCGAGGCGTCAAAGCAGGTCTATGCCCCGACGAAGGGCGGGCTTGGCGCGGCAGTGAAACGGCCACTCAAGGTCTGGGAAGGCGTGGGCAAGGGGTCACCCGAGCCCGCGCTGAACCGGGAGTAGGGCCACCTGTCAGATGACGCGGACCTGGGTGCCGATGGGGCAAAGGTCAAACAGCGTGGCGATGTTTTCGTTGAACAGGCCAATGCAGCCGTCCGAGGAGCGGCGACCGATCTTCCGGGTGTCGTGGGTGCCATGGATGATGTAGGCGGGCCAGGACAGATACATCGCATGGGTGCCAAGCGGGTTCTCGGGGCCCGGGCCGATCGGTTTCCAGTCGGGGTAACGTTCCATCTGCGAGGGCGTGGGGGTCCAGCTGGGGCCGACCTTCTTGCGGTCGATCTCGGTATAGCCGCGCTTGGTCAGATCATCGCTGATCGGGACCGAGGTCGGGAAGATGCGGTCGTCGGTGCCGTCCGCGCTCCAGAATTGCAGGGCGCGCGAGACGGTGTCGGCCACGATGGTCGCGCGGCCCAGAGTGTCGAAATGGTCGCGCCAGTCCTGCATCCTGAAGCTGGAGACATTGCTGCGCACCGTCGTCTCGCTGGCCAAAGCCATGGTGCCGAGAAGGGGTGCCGTCAGGGCGGAAGCGATCAGTCGGCGTCGGGAGAGGGTCATGGCGTGCCTTTCGTCTGCTGCGGGGCCGACTGTTTTCCGTCCCAGGGCGGGAAGGGTCAACCGGGCGGCAGTGGTTCTGACGGGCATGTGAGACGATGTGACCCGCGAATCCCCCGGCCGGATGCGCTGGCCGTTGCCGCCGGAATTGGCCCGTTCCGGGCCGTTCGCGCGCTGTTTGACTGCGGCTTTGCGGCCCCGCACGGGTGTTTGCGCCTGCAGCGACAATCTGGCCTGTCCGAAGGCTCAAGAAACCGTGTTCAACCCGGTTGCGGGGTGGGGAAGCCTCTGCTAAGGACCCCGCGACGGATGGTGCCGCCCAGACGGACGTCGAGGTATGCGCCAAAGGGACGCCCGGTTCGCAAGAGCCCAGGGCACAAGACAGCGGAAGGGTTGACGTGTCAGAATCTGCTTCGATCTCTCTGGGCATTGCGGCGCGTTACGCGTCGGCCTTGTTTGAGCTGGCGAAGGAAGACGGTGCGCTGAAGGCACTCGAATCCGATACATCGGCCCTGACCGAGACACTGGTCGGCAGCGCGGACCTGCGCGGGATGATTGCGTCGCCGATGGTGAGCCGCGAAGACCAGTCCAACGCCATTCGGGCAATCGCCGCGAAGATGGGCCTCAGCGCGCTGATGGCGAATACGCTTAGCCTGATGGCCGACAAGCGCCGGCTGTTCGTCCTGCCGCAGCTTCTGTCGTCGCTGACCGAGATGATCGCGACCGAGAAGGGCGAAGTGACTGCCGAGGTCACCGCCGCCCGCGCACTGAGCGCCGCCCAATCCAAGAAACTTGCCGAGACGCTGAAGGCCCGCGTCGGCAAGACCGTGAAACTGAAAACGACCGTCGATGAATCCCTCATCGGCGGTCTTGTCGTCAAGCTGGGCTCGACCATGATCGACACGTCGGTCAAGGCAAAGCTCGCGGCCCTGCAAAATGCAATGAAAGAGGTTGGGTGATGGGAATCCAGGCTGCTGAGATCTCTGCGATCCTGAAAGAGCAGATCAAGAACTTCGGCAAGGACGCGGAAGTGGCCGAAGTCGGTCGCGTGCTGTCGGTCGGCGACGGGATTGCCCGTGTGCATGGCCTTGACAACGTGCAGGCCGGCGAGATGGTCGAATTCCCCGGCGGCATCCGCGGGATGGCGCTGAACCTGGAAGTCGACAACGTCGGTATCGTTATCTTCGGGTCCGACCAGGACATCAAGGAAGGCGACACCGTCAAGCGCACCAAGGCCATCGTGGACGTGCCGGTGGGCAATGCCCTGCTGGGCCGGGTCGTGGACGGCCTTGGCAACCCGATCGACGGAAAGGGCCCGATCGCGGCGACCGAACGTCGCGTGGCTGACCAGAAAGCGCCGGGCATCATCCCGCGCAAGTCGGTGCACGAGCCGATGGCGACCGGCCTGAAAGCCGTGGACGCGATGATCCCGGTTGGCCGTGGCCAGCGCGAACTGATCATCGGCGACCGTCAGACCGGCAAGACCGCCGTGGCGCTGGACACCATCCTGAACCAGAAGTCCTACAACGAGGCTGCCGGTTCGGACGAATCGAAGAAGCTGTACTGCATCTACGTCGCCGTTGGTCAGAAGCGGTCGACCGTGGCCCAGCTGGTGAAGAAGCTGCAGGAAACCGGTGCCGACGCCTATACCATCGTCGTCGCCGCGACCGCTTCGGACCCGGCCCCGCTGCAGTTCCTGGCGCCCTATGCCGCGACCGCGATGGCGGAGTTCTTCCGCGACAATGGCCGTCATGCGCTGATCATCTATGATGATCTTTCCAAGCAGGCCGTGGCCTACCGCCAGATGTCGCTCCTCCTGCGCCGTCCGCCGGGACGTGAAGCCTATCCGGGCGACGTGTTCTACCTGCACTCGCGCCTTCTGGAACGCTCGTCGAAGCTGAACGAGGATTTCGGCGCCGGGTCGCTGACCGCGCTGCCGATCATCGAAACCCAGGGCGGCGACGTGTCGGCCTTCATCCCGACGAACGTGATCTCGATCACCGACGGGCAGATCTTCCTGGAAACGGAACTGTTCTATCAGGGCATCCGTCCGGCCGTGAACACCGGTCTGTCGGTGTCGCGTGTGGGCTCCTCGGCCCAGACCAACGCGATGAAGTCGGTCGCAGGCAAGGTGAAGCTGGAACTGGCGCAGTACCGCGAAATGGCGGCCTTCGCGCAGTTCGGTTCCGACCTCGACGCCTCGACCCAGCAGCTGCTGAACCGCGGCGCGCGCCTGACGGAGCTGATGAAGCAGCCGCAGTATTCGCCGCTGACCAACGCGGAAATCGTCTGCGTGATCTTCGCGGGCACCGCGGGCTATCTGGACAAGGTGGCGGTCAAGGACGTGGGCCGGTTCGAGCAGGGTCTGCTGAAGCACCTGCGTTCTTCGGGCAAGGCGCTTTTGGACGATATCACCAAGAACGACCGCAAGGTGGCGGGCGATCTGGAGAAAGCGATCCGCGCGGAACTTGACGCCTTCGCCAAGACTTTCGCGTAAGTGGCCCTGAAGGAGTAGGCAGATGCCAAGCCTTAAGGACCTGAAGAACCGGATCGGAAGCGTGAAGAACACGCGGAAGATCACCAAGGCCATGCAGATGGTCGCGGCGGCAAAACTGCGCCGCGCGCAAGAGGCTGCCGAGGCCGCGCGTCCGTTCGCCGAACGGATGACGGCGGTCATGTCGGCGCTGGCTGCGGGCGTGGGCACCGGGGAAGGCGCACCGAAGCTTCTGGCCGGGAACGGCAAGGATCAGGTGCATCTTCTGGTGGTCATGACCAGCGAGCGCGGGCTGTGCGGCGGCTTCAACTCGTCGATCGTCAAGCTGGCCCGGACCCGGGCGCTGGAACTGGCGGCGGCGGGCAAGACGGTGAAGATCCTCACCGTCGGCAAGAAGGGCCGCGAGCAGCTGCGCCGCGACTGGGGCCAGGCTTTCGTGGGCCATGTCGACCTGAGCGACGTGAAGCGCGTGGGCTATGCCAATGCGCAGAACATCGCGCGCGAGGTCATGGCGGCCTTCGAGGCGGGCGAAGCGGACGTGGTCACGATCTTCTACAACCGCTTCCAGTCGGTGATCAGCCAGATCCCGACGGAACAGCAGGTGATCCCGGCCAAGCTGGAAGCCACTGGTGCCACGGCGCTGTACGACTACGAGCCGAGCGAAGAGGCGATCCTGGCCGACCTTCTGCCGCGCGGCGTGGCCACGCAGATCTTCACCGCCCTTCTGGAAAACGGCGCATCGGAGCAGGGCGCGCGGATGTCCGCGATGGACAACGCGACCCGCAACGCAGGCGACATGATCAACCGGTTGACGATCCAGTACAACCGGAGCCGTCAGGCCGCGATCACCAAGGAACTCATCGAAATCATTTCGGGCGCCGAGGCGCTCTGACGAACCCGGAGTAGACAACAATGGCAAAAGCCCCGAAAGCCTCTGCTGGCGCTGGCAAGGTGACCCAGGTCATCGGCGCGGTCGTCGACGTGCAGTTCGACGGCGCGCTTCCCGCGATCCTGAACGCGCTGGAAACCGACAACAACGGCAAGCGTCTGGTCCTGGAAGTGGCCCAGCACCTTGGCGAAAACACCGTCCGCTGCATCGCGATGGACGCGTCCGAAGGTCTGGTCCGCGGCGCTGCGGTCCGCGACCTTGGCGCGCCGATCTCGGTCCCCGTGGGTGACGCGACCCTGGGCCGCATCCTGAACGTCATCGGCGAGCCGGTGGACGAAAAGGGCCCCGTGGTGGCGAAGGAATCGCGCCCGATCCACCAGCCCGCCCCGGCGTTTAGCGAGCAGGCGACGGAATCCCAGGTCCTCGTCACCGGCATCAAGGTGATCGACCTGCTGGCGCCCTACGCCAAGGGCGGGAAGATCGGCCTCTTCGGCGGTGCCGGCGTGGGCAAGACGGTTCTGATCATGGAACTGATCAACAACATCGCCAAGGTGCACTCGGGCTATTCCGTGTTTGCCGGTGTGGGGGAACGGACCCGTGAAGGGAACGACCTCTATCACGAGATGATCGAATCGGGCGTTATCAAGATCGACGACCTGACCGCTTCGAAAGTGGCGCTGGTCTACGGCCAGATGAACGAACCCCCGGGGGCGCGTGCCCGCGTGGCGCTGACCGGCCTGACGCTGGCCGAACAGTTCCGCGACCAGTCGGGGACAGACGTTCTGTTCTTCGTCGACAACATCTTCCGCTTCACCCAGGCAGGTTCGGAAGTGTCGGCTCTGCTCGGCCGTATCCCTTCGGCCGTCGGCTACCAGCCGACGCTGGCGACCGACATGGGTGCCTTGCAGGAACGCATCACCTCGACCAAGGCGGGGTCCATCACCTCGGTTCAGGCGATCTACGTTCCGGCCGACGACCTGACCGACCCCGCGCCGGCCACGTCCTTCGCCCACCTCGACGCAACCACGGTTCTGTCACGTGCGATCTCGGAACTGGGGATCTACCCGGCGGTGGACCCGCTCGACTCGACCTCGCGTCTGCTGGACCCGGCGGTCATCGGCGAGGATCACTACAACGTCGCCCGTTCGGTGCAGGGTATCCTTCAGCGCTACAAGTCGCTGCAGGACATCATCGCCATCCTTGGCATGGACGAACTGTCGGAAGAGGACAAGCTGACCGTGGCCCGCGCCCGGAAGATCCAGCGCTTCCTGTCGCAGCCCTTCGACGTGGCGAAGGTCTTCACCGGCTCGGACGGGGTGCAGGTTCCGCTGGAAAAGACCATCGCGTCCTTCAAGGCGGTGGTGAACGGCGAATATGACCATCTGCCGGAAGCCGCCTTCTACATGGTCGGCGACATCGAGGAAGTGAAAGCCAAGGCTGCCAAACTCGCGGCAGCTGCGGCGTAAGGGGGCGACATGGCAACCAGCACGGTGCAATTCGACCTGGTCAGCCCGGAGCGTCGCCTGGCGTCGTTCCCGGCGACCGAGGTCCAGATTCCCGGCGCGATGGGCGATCTGACGGCGATGGAGGGCCATGCGGCCACCATCACCTCGCTGCGGCCCGGCCTGCTGAAGGTCGTGGGTGCCGAGGGCATGAAGGCCTATGTCGTGACCGGCGGTTTCGCCGAGATCAGTGCCACCGGCGTCTCGGTCCTGGCCGAGCAGGCGGTGCCATTGACCGAACTGACCCCGGCGCAGCTTGACGCGCTGGTGGCCGATGCCTGCGAGGCGGCGGCGGTCAACTCGGACAAGGACTCAGCCGACAAGGCCGTGGCCGACCTGTACGCGATGCGGGCCGCTGCGGGCATCTGAGCCGCAAGCGCTGCGCAACGACAAAGGCCCCGGGCGAACCCGGGGCCTTGTTCATTCCAGCGTCAGGCGTCCACCGGTTCCGCCTCGCCCACCGGGCAGCAGCGGTATTCCTGGCTCTTGTCCAGAAGCTCGATCTGCCGGGCGAGAAGCTTGTTCTCCAGCGCCTTCCGTTCTAGGTCGAGCGCGATGGATTTCTGCCGCGCGTCTTCGCAGGTGTTGCACTTGTCGAGGCAGCCCTTCACCACAATGCCCTGGGTCGGCAGGCAGAAGGTCCGTTCGAAGTTCAGTTCGGCGGCAAGCTTGGCGCCGACTGCATCCGATCCGGCCTGCGCGAGGATGCCTTCCTTGACGAGGTCAGCGTCGACCTTCTTCAGCGCGGCTTCCTGCACGTCAAGCGCAATGGGCTGGGCGTTGATCGCCAGCCGCAGCGGCGTCAGCACCGGGGCGAAGCCGACACCGGCGTTGCCGATGCCTGCCGTCCCCAGCACATTGGCCTGCTGCGCCGCTGCCGAGGTGCGCCCTTCTGCCTGCACCCCGATCCGGCCCGCCTGGGTGGCGAGGATCCCGGCAGGCAGCACCTTGACCCCGGTCCCGGGCCGCACCGGACGCGCCACGACCGAACTGTCGCCCGCCGCATCGACCACCCGGCGCAGGACCGAGACCACGCGGAACTTCAGCGTCTGCTGCTTGACCAGCTGATAGGCGAAATAGGTGACGGCGTGGCACTGGTTCAGGTTTTCGAAGGTGCGGGTCGAGGCCTCGTAGGCGTCTTCGCTTTCGCCTTCGGTGTGGGTCCGGCTTTGCACTTCGCCCATCTGCACGGCATTGGCTGCCCGCGTCGCCTGCACGGACCGATCATGCGAGGTGCGGACGTGGCTCGACAGTTCCCGCATGAAGGACGAGGCGCTGCGGGAATTGAAGTTGCCTTCGACATTGACGTTGCCGCCGCCGGCAAAGCCGATCGAGGCATAGGAGGCGTCAACATCCGTCTCGAAGTCCGAATGCGACGAGGATTCTGAGGACCCCCGATCGGTCGCCGTGAGGTCCGAGGCGTAACGGTCCATCGCGCGCATGTAGTAGGTCTCTTCCGAGGACTGCTCATGCCGGTAGCTCACCTTGGATTCGGAATCGTAGGTGAAGCGCGTGTTGCGGGTCGAGTTGAAGAGCCGCACTTTCTCACCCGGCAGGAGGGTTGTCGAATAGACGACATCGCCCAGGGACAGGGGGCCGGGGCAGCGTTCCAGTTCGGCGACGATGATGATCTCGACTGGCACGTCGGTCTGCCGGTTGGTCAGCCGGTAGGAGAAGCGCAGCCGTTCGCAGCAGGGTTCCTTGGCAACCTCGGGGCAGCAGGGAAGGTCGTTGATGGAAATGGTTTCATAGGCCATGGGAGTGCTCCTGAAAAATGCGTGGTTTGGAAAAACGCTCCCGGAGGACGGGTGGCCGGAAATGCGGCGCATCTGCGCGGGAGAGGGCCAGGATACCACGATAGGCAGGGGGGCCGTAGTCACGCATTCCCGATGTTTGGGCTTGGTGGCCAGTTTTGGCCGACCCGAAATGCCCGCAAGGGTGGAAATGCAAACTTCTGGCTCTCGCGCCCAAGAAACGGCATTATTGGGGCTTGGGGATGAGTGACGAGTTTCGAATGCGACGGTTTTCAGGGGCCATTGGGATCGAGCAGGGCAGCAGGATCCTGTTTTCGGATTTTGCCCATGACGGGGCGATGTGGACGGGCGAGGGCCCGCGCGAGGTGCGCCAGGCGCAGGTCTTCAAGGAGCCGTTCCTGGGCCCGCCGGCCGTCACGGTCGGCATCTCGATGTGGGACATCGATCACAAGACCAACAGCCGCGTGGACATCAGCGCCGAGAACGTCACGGCCACGGGGTTCGAGATCGTGTTCCGCACCTGGGCCGACACCCGCGTTGCCCGCGTCCGCGCCGACTGGATCGCGATCGGCCCGGCACGGGACGAGGATGACTGGGACGTGACCTGAGACGCGCCGTCAGCTGCGCTGGTAAAGACCTTCGTAGATCGGGACCAGGGTGTCGGTCTCGAACAGGCTGGACACCGACATCCCGCCCCAGATGTTCAGGATGGCTTGGGCGAACATCGGCGCGGTGGGAACGATGCGGATGTTCTTCGCGGCCTTCACTGCTTCGGTCGGCTCGATCGAATCGGTGATGACCAGGCTTTTCAGGACCGAGTTCGTCACCCGTTCGACCGCCGGGCCGGACATGACGCCGTGGGTCGTGTAGGCGTGGACTTCGGTCGCCCCGGCCTCGATCAGGACTTCGGCCGCCTTGCAGAGCGTCCCGCCGGTGTCGCACATGTCATCGACGATGATGCAGGTCTGGCCGGTGACGTCGCCGATGACGGTCATGCCCGCGACCTCGCCCGCCTTTTCGCGCCGCTTGTCGACGATGGCGAGGGGGGCATTGATCCGTTTGGCCAGTTCCCGCGCGCGGGCCACGCCGCCGACGTCGGGAGAGACCACGGTGATCTGGCCGAGCTTGTCCTTCAGGTGGTGCTCGATATCCAGGGCGAAGACGGGGCTGGCGTAAAGGTTGTCGACGGGGATGTCGAAGAAGCCCTGGATCTGCGCGGCGTGCAGGTCGAGCGTCAGGACGCGGTCGACCCCCGCCTGCGTGATGAGGTTCGCGACGAGCTTGGCGCTGATCGGCGTGCGGGCCTTGGCGCGGCGGTCCTGGCGGGCGTACCCGAAGTAGGGGATGACGGCGGTTATTCGGCTGGCCGACGACCGGCGCAGCGCGTCGGTCATGATCAGAAGCTCCATCAGGTTGTCGTTCGCCGGGTTCGAGGTCGACTGGATGACATACATGTCCTCGCCGCGGACGTTCTCGAAGACTTCGACGAAGATCTCCTGGTCGTTGAACCGTTCCACCCGGGCGTCCACGAGGTTGACGCTCATCCCCCGGTGCATCGACATGCGGCGTGCGATGGACTTGGCGAGCGGAAGGTTGGCGTTCCCCGAGATGAGCTTCGGTTCGGTGACGGCGGGCATGGGCGGCTCCGGGACAGCGGATTCGGGATGCGCTTCGCTTATCACCGGGTTTAGCGGTTGCAAACCGGCGCGACCGCTAACGGTGCGAAAAACCTGCGGGGTGCAGCTATCCGGTCAGAAGGCGTCGAGGAAGCGGTCGACATCGGCCTCGGTGGTGGACCACGAGGCGACAAGGCGGGCGCGTTCGCGGCCTTCGGGGGCGGGAAAGCGGTAATACTGCGCGCCTGCGGCCTCCAGCCGGTCGTGGTGGCCTGCGGGCCATTCGGGGAACAGCATGTTGGCATGGGCGGGGGGCACATGGGCCTGCCGTTGTCGCAGACCTTCGACGAGGCGTTGGCCCATCGCGTTGGCGTGTGTGGCGAGCTTGAGCCAGAGGCCGTCCGACAGATAGGCCTCCATCTGCGCGGACAGGAAGCGGTGCTTGGAGAAGAGGTGCCCGCCCCGCTTGCGGCGCAGTTCAAGTTCCCAGGCCTTGGCGGGGTTGAATAGGACGACGGCTTCGACCCCCAGGCAGCCATTCTTGGTGCCGCCAAGGGACAGGACGTCGATGCCCGCCTTCCAGGTCATTTCGGCCGGGGTCGCACCGGTGGCGACAAGGGCGTTGGCAAAGCGCGCGCCGTCGAGGTGGCAGGGGATGCCCTTGGCTTTGGCGAGTGCCGTGAGGGCGGCGATCTCGGACGGGGTGTAGACCGTCCCGGCCTCGGTCACGTTGGTGAGGCTAAGCATCCCGCGCTGGACACCGTGGACGCCGCTTTCGCCGGTGGTGGAGAGGGCTTGTCCCAAGGCTTCCGGAGTGACTTTGCCGTGGTCGCCGGAGATCAGGACCAGCTTGGCACCGGAGTAGAACTCGGGCGCGTTGCATTCGTCTTCGGCGATGTGGGCGTGCTTATGGCAGAAGACGGCGTCCCAGGGCTGGACATGGGTGGCGATCGCAAGCGCATTCGCGGCAGTGCCGGTGGCGACAAGACGGACCTCGGCGTCGGGGGCCTCGAACAACTCGCGGATCAAGTCGGTGACGCGGGCCATTGCGGCATCGGCGCCGTAGCTGCGTTCGTATCCTTCGTTGGCCTTGACGATGGCCGCCATGATCTCGGGGGCCGCGCCAGAGGTGTTGTCGGACGCAAAGCGCATCAGGGGGTTTCCTCGATCAGGTAGTCTTCCCAGTCGTCTTCGGGCACATCGGTTTCCGACAAGGTGATGCCCTTGATGGAGTTTCCGGACGTGTGCGTGCTGTTCGGATCGCCGGTCACAAGGGGGTGCCAGTCCGGCAGCTTCTTCTTTTTCCACAAGAGCTTGTAGGCGCAGGTCGCGGGCATCCAATAGGCGATCTTGGGGAGCGTCTTGGGCGTCAGGACCACGCATTCCGGAACATGCAGCTTGCGGTTCGGGTAGTCGCGGCACTGGCAGGTGTCGCCGTCGAACAGGCGGCAGGCAATGCGGGTATAGGCGACCTCGCCGGTGTCCTCATACTCCAGCTTGTTCAGGCAGCACTTGCCGCAGCCATCGCACAGCGCCTCCCACTCGGCTTGCGTCATCTTGTTGAGGGGAACGGTTTCCCAAAAGCGGGGGCGGAGCGTCATAGCGCAGCCAGAATGGCGCGGGCCTTTGCGCTGTCGGCGTCCATCTGGGCGATGAGGGCAGGAAGGCCGTCGAATTTCAGCTCGGGGCGCAGGTAGTCGACGAGGGCGATGGACAGGTGCTGGCCGTAGAGGTCGCCCTTGAAGTCGAAGAGGTGGGTTTCCAGGTTCGGGCGGTTTTCGCCGAACATGGGGCGGACGCCAAGGCTGGCAACGCCGTGGTGGGGACCCGCCTGCGGGCCAGTCAGGATGTCGACCAGCACGGCATAGACCCCGAGTTTCGGCAGGTGCAGGCCGTCGACCGACATGTTGGCGGTGGGGTAGCCGAGTTCCCGACCGCGCTTTTCCCCGTGGAGGACCGCGCCCTCGATCCGGTGCCAGTGTCCGAGCATCGCGGCGGCGTCGCGAGGGCGGCCGTCGGTGAGGGCGCGGCGGATGTTGGTCGAGGAGATCTCGGTGCCCTTGTCGGCGACGAGGGGGGCAATGGTGGTGCGGATTCCCTCTGCCGCGCAAAGGGTTGCAAGGTCCTGCGCGGTGCCGGTGCGGCCCTTGCCAAAGCAGAAGTCGGCCCCAACGACGACGTGGGCGATGCCGAGGCCTTCGGCCAGGACCTGATGGACGAAAGCCTCAGGTGCAAGGGCCGCCAGCGAGGCGTCGAAGGGCAACTGGAACAGGTGCTGCACCCCCAGCCGTGCCAGGCGGTTGGCGCGGGCTTCGGCGTTCATCAGGCGGAAGGCGGGGCTTTGCGGGGCAAAGAACTGGCGGGGGTGGGGCTCGAAGGTAATGATGCCCAGGGGGGCAGCCCCACGGGCGAGGTCGATCACCGACTGGTGGCCCCGATGGACGCCGTCGAAGTTGCCCATTGCGACGGACGCACCCCGGGCCTTCGGGTCAAGCCACTGGAAGTCCTGATGAATCTGCATCCGCGCCCTTCAAAGGGGGCGTCTGCCCCGTCAGTCGAACTTGCGGCTGGGCGCAAGAACCAGCGCCTCACCCTTCAGGACAACGGTTTTACCGACCGAGGCGAGGGTTTCAAGGGTGACTCGGCGTTTGGCGTGGTCGATGGCGGTGACGGTCACCTCGGCCCGGACCATGTCGCCAGGGCGGACGGGGGCCATGAAGCGGAGCGACTGGCCAAGGTAGACGGTGCCATGGCCCGGGAGCTGTTCGCCGATGACGGCAGAGATGAGGCCTGCGGTGAGCATCCCGTGGGCGATGCGGCCTGCGAAGATGGTGTTCTGGGCGTATTGTTCGTCCAGGTGGACGGGGTTCCGGTCGGTGGAAACCTCGGCAAAAAGCTCGATATCCCGGTCGGTCACGACCTTGGACAGATTGCGGGACATGCCGATTTCGATGTCCTCGATGCAGATCGTGCCACGGGGGATGTTGTCGAGCATGGTCTCCGATTCCTTGCCTTGCATGGCGGGACCGTAGCACATGCTGCGCCGCAGCACAATCCGGTGCGCAAGATTAGTTCAATGCGACCTTGGTCGATGAACGAATGTTGCTTAGCGAAGGCGGCCCATCGCAAAGGTGGGCGAAAGCTGCTCGCCCTCCAGCCACGGAAGAAGCAGGGCTGCCTCTGGTGCCTCGACGTCGGTGCCAAAGCGCTCGGCCTCAAGTCCGCCAGTGATGAAAAGCGTGTCCAGCCCCTCGCCGATGCCGCCCTGGATGTCGGTGCGGATGCCGTCGCCGATGCAGAGGACCTGCGGGTCGGCGGGGGCTCCGGCCTCGGCCAGGCGGCGGCGGGCGAGGTCGTAGATCGGGGGATGCGGCTTGCCGAAGTAGAGCGCGGTTCCGCCCATCTGTTCATAGGCCTGGGCCAGTGCCCCGGCGCAGTAAAGCCGCTTGTCACCCATGTCGACGATGATGTCGGGGTTGGCGCAAAGCATCGGCAGGCCGAGGGTCTTTGCCATGAGGAGGGTGGAGCGGTAGTCGTCGGGGGTCTCGGTCAGATCATCGGCAAGGCCGGTGCAGACGATGCCTTCGGCTTCCTGAAGGGAAACGCGGGTGATCGGGGGCTGCGTGGCGGCGTAGGCGGAAAGATCCTCGGCGAAGTCGGTGAAGAACGGCTCGTCCTTGGCTGCGCCGATGTGGTGGACGCGACGACCCACCGCGCCCGAAAGCATGCCCATCTGCGCTGCATCGCCAGAGGTCACGACGATATCCCAGGCGTCACGCGGGACGCCAAGTCCGTCCAACTGCCTGATGACGCTGGATTTCGGGCGCGGCGCGTTGGTCAGGAGAACGACCTTGCCCCCCGTCGCACGGAAGCCCTGCAGGGCGGCGACGGCGGCGGGATAGGCGGTCTTGCCGTTGTGCAGGCAGCCCCAGAGGTCGCAGAAGACGGCGTCGTAGCGACCCGTGAGGTCGGCGAGGGATCGGATGATTTCGGTCATGTCGTGGGTCTTTCTTTTCTGCAATTGTCCCACGGGGGTCCGGAGGGGTGTGAGGCCCCCCCAGTCCAACGTCAGAGCTTGAGCGCCGGGATGATCTGCTTCTTGCGGCTCATGATACCCGGCAGGACAACGGTGTCGCCGGTGACCTTGGCGCCGAAGGATGCTTCGGCCAGGGACTTCACCAGGTCGTTAGGGACGAGAAGGGTGGCTTCCTCCTTGATGATGTCGACGACAAAGAGCAGGACCTGATCGGCCCCGTCTTCTTTCGCCACGTCCACCATCGAGCGCATCAGGCTGTCCTTGCGGTCGAGGACGACCTTGGGCGCGGTGGTTTCAAGGACGGAGACGCGGAGTTCCTTGCCCGCGACGTTGTATTCCTTCGAATCCATCCGCAGAAGCTCGGCGTCCGAGAAGGCAGAGACGTCGGACTTGGCCTCGAACATCTTTGTGGCGAGGTCGTTGATGTTGACCCCCAGGTCGGCGGCCAGCTTTTCGGCCACGGCACGGTCGTGCGGCGTGGTGGTGGGCGAGCGGAACTCCAGTGTGTCGGAGAGGATGCAGGACAGCATCGCCCCCTTGATCTCCTTCGGGGCCTTGGCAAGCGTGTCGCCCATCAGGTCGTGCATGATCGTGGCAGTGCAGGCCAGCGGGCGGATGGTGATGTCGATCGGGGTCTTCGTCTTGATGCCGCCGACCAGCAGGTGGTGGTCGATGATGCCCTGGATCTTTGCCTCGTTGATCGAGGGCGGCAGTTCGGCCGGGTTGTTGGTGTCGACGATCACGACCTTGTCCTCAGCCGTGACGTCCTGGATGATCGCGGGCTTTTCCAGGCCCCAGTGGCGCAGGACGAAGGCGGCTTCGGTGTTGGGTTCGCCCAGAAGGACGGGCTTGGCCGCGGTGCCGGTCTCGGACAGGTACCAGGCCCAGATGATGGGCGAGCCGGTGGAATCGGTGTCGGGGGACTTGTGGCCAAAGACGAGGGTGGTCATGGAATGCCCTTACGGTTTCGCGTTTTCGCGGGCGGTATAGGCGAGGGCCACGCGATTGTCACGCGGGCGGTTTCGGAGTATGGTCCTCTCTTCGGCAGAGGAGTGCAGCGCAATGGACAAGACAGCCTGACGCCCTGAAAGGGGCATTTAGCGGGGCCGTACGGCCCGGACGCAGCCCTTATCCCGAGGAGTGCCCGACAATGGACAAGACCGTTCCGGCCTGAGCGCCGCGTCGAGGCCGCATTGCGGCAGCTTCCATTTCCAAGACAGGGGCAGATCATGCCGAACACAAAGACTGGAAAACCCGCCATGGCGGGCATGAAACCGTTGCCGAAAGCTGCGAAGGGTCCGGGGTTCGATCCCGGGCTGTTGAAGACGCCGAAGGGGCCGCAGGCCCTGAAACTCGTCCCGAAACGGGGGATGATCCCCGGCAAGTCCGGGCAGCGCTGACAGCGGAAGGGGCGCCCCGGGTGGGTGCCCCTTTCAGCACCGGGGTTGAAGTTCGGGCCGGATTGTCATACATGTGTGACGTGTATGACAACGGAGGTGCACCATGCTGTCGGTCAGATTGCCGGAAGAGCTTGAACAACGGCTGGAGGCGCTGGCCAAGGCGACCGGGCGCAGCAAGACATATTACGTGCGTCAGGCGCTGATCGAGAAGCTTGAGGACATGGAAGACCTCTACATGGCCGAAGCGGTGATGGAACGCATCGCAAGCGGCGAGGAGAAGACCACTCCGCTGGCTGATGTGGAGCGCGAGCTTGGCCTGGCAGATTGAAGTCTCGGACGCGGCCAAGAAACATCTGGCCAAAATGGGACGGGTGGACGCGAAGCGGATTACCGCCTTCCTCCGTTTGCGCGTAGCTTCCTTGGACGACCCCCGCCAGCTGGGCGGCCCGCTGCAAGGTGCGCATTTCGCGGGCCTCTGGCGCTATCGGGTCGGGGACTACCGTATCCTGGCCGACATCCAGGACCAGAAGGTGACAGTGCTGGTCGTCGGAATCGGTCACCGTGGCGCGGTCTATCGCTAAGCCGCCACAGTCAGGTGCGGGCGCTGCGCCGGATGCCCGCAATCACCATGGCAGAGGGGCCTTGGGCAGATCGGGCCACTGGCTGGGTTCGTGGCCGTAGATCAGCACGGCCTTGGCAGGGGCGAGCGAGAGCAGACGGTCGGCCGAGGCCCTGGCGGCCGCCGGGTCATCTGCATCGGCGAAACCCTCGGCCGGTTCCGACGCGCGGTTGAGCGCGTCGGCGGCAAGGATGACGGTGCGCCCGTCGGGCAGGGTTGCAAGTGCCGAGAGATGGCCTGGGGTGTGGCCGGGCGTGGGGATCAGGGTCAGGCCGTCGCAGACCGGGGTGTCGGCGTCGATCAGGATGTAGCGCGCATCGGGCCAGGGGATCGGGCGGACGGTGCCGAAATAGAGCGGCGCAGGCTCGGCGCGTTCGCGGGTGGTCAGGACGATGGGCGCGTGGGCGAACAGCGGCAGAGAGCCGACATGATCGATATGGCCGTGCGACAGGATGACAAGGTCGATGTCCTTCGGCGTCAGGCCAAGAAGGGTCAGCGCGCCCTCGGCGGTGTGGTCGGGGCGGAAGTTCAGAAGCTTGCCAAAGCGGGGAAGGCCGTCGCTTTCCGGCCGCGCGGGATCGGTCAGGTAGTCGGGCGGAAAGCCGGTGTCGAACAGGACGTTCGCGCCCCGGTCGGTCTGCATGAGGTAGCCGGGGATGCCGATCACGCGTTCCCCGCCACGCACCTCGAACAGGCCGAGGTCCAGGATATGAAGACGGGCCAGCGTGCCGGGCAGGATCACAGGGGCAGTTCTTTCAGAGTGAAACCTTCCTTCCGGAGAAGGTTCAGTACCCCGTCTTGACCCGACAGATGCAGGGCGCCGAAGGCCGAGAACACCGGACCCTGCGCGGCGGCTTCGGTCAGGACGGGGATCCATGAGCGGTTGCGCGAGGAGGAGACGCGCTCCTCCATCCGGGCGAAGTCGGCGTCGATCTGGGCGCGGGTATAGCCGGGCGTGTCGTAAGAGGCGAAGCGCATCAGCTCCCAGGCCCGACGGTTTTCGCCCGCGAAATAGCTGTCGACGAGGGTGGTGAAGTAGTCCTCGCTTATGTCCTCGATCGCCAGGGTCGAGACCAGAAGATCGGTCAGTTCGTCGGGCGTGATGTCGCCGAAAATCTTGAACAGCGTGTCATAGGGCTCAAGGCCCCGAACCGGCACCCCGGCGGCGAGGGCCGTGTCGATCACCGCGCCGTCCAGGCCTTTGGGCTTTTCTGTCATCTGGGCCATGGCACAGGGCGGGATGGACAGGAGCGTCAGCACATACCAGGGCTGGAACTTGGCAGCCATGAAGGGGGGGATGCCGCGGTTCGACATAGCCTCGGACAGGGGGTCCCAGATTTCGGGCGGGAGGCGCTGGTTGAGGGTGGGGCCTTCGGTGATGACCATGGTCGAGGGATCCTCGGCCATCCGCCGCATCAGTGCCTTTTCCTCCTCGGGCCCCGCTTCGACGAGGACGGTGGTGGCGTCGGTGATGAAGGGGGTCAGGGCGGCGATGTTCGGGGCATGGCGAGGGTCGTCGAAGTGGTAGGTCCCGGCGATGGTGATGACCTCTTCCCCGCGCGTGGCCTGCCAGAAGTTGCCGCGGGCGAAGGGAACCGCATCGGCGGCCTTGGTGATCTCGTCCCGGCGCGCGGGGTCCATCGTGTCGAAGAGGTTCTGTCCGGTGCAGGCGGCGGTGACGGGCACAGCAATGACGAGAGAAAGGGCGAGGGCCGTGACGGCAGAGAGTAGGCGGGACATGCGACCTTGCAGGGCTGGGATGGTTCGGGTGCATCGTGGCATCCGACCGGCAAAAGGCAAAGCAAAAAGCCGTGCCGGGGTGTTGACTCAGGGCAAGGCATCGCCTAGCTCAATCGGCGTTAGCACTCGGGCAAGCTGAGTGCTAATCAAGATCAAACCTGGAAACTCAAGGGAGTACCCCAGATGGCTTTCAAACCGCTGCATGACCGTGTCCTGGTCAAGCGTATCGCCTCGGACGAAAAGACCAAGGGCGGGCTGATCATCCCCGACACCGCCAAGGAAAAGCCCGCCGAGGGCGAGATCGTTTCGGTGGGCGAAGGCGCCCGCAAGGACTCGGGCGAGCTGATCGCGCCGTCGGTGAAGGCCGGCGACCGCGTGCTGTTCGGCAAATGGTCGGGCACCGAAGTGACCCTGAACGGCGAAGAGCTGCTGATCATGAAGGAAAGCGACATCCTCGGGATCATTTCCTGAGGGGCAGTCGGGGCAGGCCCCGACCGACGCATTCCGCAATCAACCCATTCAAGGAGCTATCATAATGGCTGCTAAAGACGTCAAGTTCGACACCGACGCCCGCGACCGCATGCTGCGCGGCGTGAACATCCTCGCCGATGCCGTGAAGGTGACCCTGGGCCCGAAAGGCCGCAACGTGGTCATCGACAAGTCGTTCGGCGCCCCGCGCATCACCAAGGACGGCGTGACCGTCGCCAAGGAAATCGAACTGGCCGACAAGTTCGAGAACATGGGCGCGCAGATGGTGAAGGAAGTCGCTTCCCGCACCAACGACGAAGCCGGTGACGGCACCACCACCGCGACCGTGCTGGCACAGGCCATCATCCGCGAAGGCATGAAGTCGGTTGCGGCGGGCCTGAACCCGATGGACCTGAAGCGCGGCATCGACCTCGCGACCGCCAACGTCGTCGCCTCGATCAAGGCGATGGCCCGTCCGGTGAAGGACTCGGCCGAAGTCGCCCAGGTCGGCACCATCTCGGCCAACGGCGAAACCGAAATCGGCCGCCAGATCGCGGAAGCGATGCAGAAGGTCGGCAACGAGGGTGTCATCACCGTCGAAGAGAACAAGGGCCTTGAGACGGAAACCACCGTCGTCGAAGGCATGCAGTTCGACCGCGGCTACCTGTCGCCCTACTTCGTCACCAACGCCGACAAGATGATTGCCGAACTGGAAGACGCCTTCATCCTGCTGCACGAGAAGAAGCTGTCGTCGCTGCAGCCGATGGTTCCGCTCTTGGAAGCCGTGATCCAGTCGCAGCGCCCGCTGGTGATCGTCGCGGAAGACGTCGAAGGCGAAGCGCTTGCCACCCTCGTCGTCAACAAGCTGCGTGGCGGCCTGAAGATCGCGGCCGTCAAGGCTCCGGGCTTCGGCGACCGTCGCAAGGCCATGCTGCAGGACATCGCGATCCTGACCGGCGGCCAGGTGATCAGCGACGACCTTGGCATGAAGCTGGAGAATGTCGGACTCGACATGCTGGGCCGGGCGAAGAAGGTCATCATCAAGAAGGACGACACCACCGTCATCGACGGCGCTGGCGACAAGGCCGAGATCGAAGCCCGCGTCGGCCAGATCCGCGCGCAGATCGAGGAAACCACCAGCGACTACGACCGCGAGAAGCTGCAGGAACGTGTGGCCAAGCTGGCGGGCGGCGTCGCCGTCATCCGCGTCGGCGGCATGACCGAGGTTGAAGTGAAAGAGCGCAAGGACCGCGTTGACGACGCCCTGAACGCGACCCGTGCGGCCGTGCAGGAAGGCGTGATCGTCGGTGGCGGCGTGGCTCTGGTGCAGGCCTCCAAGGGTCTGGACGGCCTGAAGGGCGCCAACAGCGACCAGGACGCCGGCATCGCCATCGTCCGCCGCGCGCTGGAAGCTCCGCTGCGCCAGATCGCCGAGAACGCCGGTGTCGACGGTGCCGTGGTGGCTGGCAAGGTCCGCGAGTCGAAGGACACCTCGTTCGGCTTCAACGCCCAGACCGAAGAATATGGCGACATGTTCAAGTTCGGCGTGATCGACCCGGCCAAGGTGACCCGCACCGCTCTGGAAGACGCGGCGTCGGTGGCTTCGCTTCTCATCACCACCGAGGCGATGATCGCCGACCGTCCCGAGCCGAAAGCGGCCCCGGCGATGCCGGGCGGCGGCGGCATGGGCGGGATGGACTTCTGATCCATCTCTCCGGTCAAGGAACAGGGGGGCGGTCTTCGGGCCGCCCCTTTTCCTTTGGGCAGTCAGGCGTCAGGGTGGCGAAATGCGCCTGTTCCTGCTGACCGCCCTGACGATGCTGGCCTTCGCGGCCAATTCCGTGCTGAACCGCTGGGCCGTGGGGCAGGGCTGGATCGGTCCGGCGGGGTTTGCGGTGATCCGGCTGGTGTCCGGCGCTGCAACGCTGGCCCTGATCCTGGGCGTTCGTCTGGCGCTGAAGCGGGCGGTGGTCTGGCCGCAAGGCTGGCCGACCCTGTTCGGGGTGGGCGGCTTGATCCTCTATCTGCTGGGCTTTTCGCTGGCCTACCGGAACCTCGATGCGGGAACCGGGGCTTTGGTCCTGTTCGGCTCGGTTCAAGTGACGATGTTCGCGGGCGCCTTGTTGGTGCGCGAGCCGGTGCCCCTGCGCCGGTGGCTGGGGTCGGGCGTGGCATTGGCGGGGCTGTATCTTTTGGCCGCCCCGACGCTGGAGGTTGCGCATATTGGCAGCGCGATGCTGATGATGGCGGCGGCGGGATTGGGATGGGGGGCCTACTCGCTGGCGGGTCGAGGTCAGAAGGATGCCCAGACGGCGACGGCGGTCAATTTCGTGCTGGCGGTGCCGGTGATGATCCTTCTGTATCGCTTCGGGCTTGGCTGGGTCGATGTCATGCTGACCGATGACGAGACCCCCAACCTTGCCCGGGGTCTGGCGCTGGCCGTGGTTTCAGGAGCCATCACCTCGGGCCTGGGCTATGCGCTGTGGTACGCGGTCCTGCCCCAGCTGGGCGCGGCGCGGGCGGCGGTGGCACAGTTGACGGTGCCGGTGATTGCCGCGCTGGGTGGCGCGGTGCTGTTGGCCGAGCCGCCGGGGCTGCGGTTCTGGGGGGCGGCGGCGCTGGTGCTGGGTGGGGTGGCGCTGGCGAGCCTGCCCTACAGGGGTTTCACCAACCGCTCGATCAGGTGACCGGTGATCGCGTCCTTGCGGGTCAGCCCGGTGCCCTTGAACCCTTCCCGTTCCCAGAACGCCCGCCCGCGCGGGTTCACGTCGAGGACCGCGAGGTAGAGGCGGGGCGCGTGGCGTTTGCGGGCCAGTGTTTCGGCATGGGCGAGGAAGGCCTTGCCGTGGCCCGCGCCTTGCGCCCAGGGGCCAAGGATCATCAGGCCGAGATAGGCGTCGGACGGTTCCGGGAAGCCGTAGGAGACCTCGGCCACGCCGGAAAGCCGTTGGTTCAGGAAAAGGCCCAGCCGGTCGCTTTGCGCCGGGTCGCAGTTCGGGGGCGCGTCAGTGAAGAAGTCCTGCGCCTGCGCCTCGGGGTCGCAGCGGCCTTCGGCGAGGAGCCAGTAGTCCGGTGCCTCGCGGTAGAATTGTGCGACGAGGGCGGTTTCGGAGGGGAACAGCTCACGGATGCGCATGGGCGATCCTTGTGACTTCAAGGTCGAGGGGGCCGGAGGGACGACGCCAGGTCACCACATCCCCAACTTGCGCGCCAAGAAGCGCCCGGGCCAGGGGGGAGTTCGGGGCGATGCGGTGGCGGGGGGCGTCTGCTTCGTCCTCGCCTACGATTTCGTAAGTGGTCTCATGCCCGTCCGGGTCAGTCACGGTGACGGCCAGGCCGAACGCGACCTCGGTCAGGTCATGGGTGGTGGGGTCGATGACGACGGCGGCTTTCAGTCGGGCCTCCAGCCAGCGCAGGTCACGCTCGGCGGCGGCTTCGGGGAGTTTGTCCATCCGGTCGGGGCGGGCTTTCAGTGCGGCAAGGTCGGCCTGGCGCTGGGCGATCTGGGCGTGAAGGGAAGTAAGGCCGCGCGGGGTGACGATGTTCGGGCCGGGCGGGACGGGAAGCTCGGGCAGGTCGGGGCGGTCGTTCCCGGCATCCTCGTTGACAAAGGCGCGGCTCATTTCAGGATCACTTCCAGCGGGTCGTAATGCGCCTGCGTCCCGCCCCAGGCCGCGTCGATCAGGCTGTCGGGCTTGAACCGGACATGTCCTGCGGCGAGTTCCACCCGGCTGAAGAAGCGGCGTTGGGTGACGACGCCTTCGGGGTCTTGCCAGGCGTCGTCCAGGTGTCCGGCCCGAAGGCTGCAGCGGAAGAACAGGTCGACCTGGTGGAAGCCGGTGTCGGGGTCGTGGAATTCGTTGACGAGGACGGGCGGGCCGACTGCGATGGTCAGGCCGGTTTCCTCCATCACCTCGCGCGCCAGGTTTTCCGGCAGGGATTGCCCGGCCTCGCATCCCCCGCCCGGGGCGCACCAGAGGCCAAGGTGCGCCCCGGGATAGGCGTTCACCAGCAGAAGCCGGTCCTCATGCAGGATCAGCGCGCGGACGGCGAGGCGGGGCTTCAGCTTGGCCATGCGCGGAACCCTGTGACGCTGCGTCGGCTTTGTCCAGTGGTGGGCATTCCGGGCTTGATCGGCAGGCGCGACGGACCGACAGTCGGGTCATGTGGCTGACCGGAGGCCTTGGCCGTTTCCTGCCTGCCCCTGCGACCGAAGAGGGCGCGGGCGCATCAGACGTGGTCGTGCTGCTGCACGGGCTGGCACGGACCGATGCGTCGCTTGCGCCGATGGCGCTGGCCTTGAAGGCGGCGGGGTTCCGGGTGGTGAACTGGGCCTACCCGTCGACCAAGGCCGCTCCCGAGGATCTTGTGCAAGAGGTTGGCAAGGCCGTCGCCGCAGCGGGGTCGGGCCGGGTGCATTTCGTCACGCATTCGATGGGGGGCATCCTGCTCCGCGACTGGCTGACGCGGCAGCGGCCCGATCTTATGGGACGCGTAGTGATGCTGGCCCCGCCGAACCACGGGTCGCATCTGGTGGACAAGCTGGGCGACAACCCGGTGTTCCACATGGTCAACGGAACGGCCGGCAAAAGCCTGGGTACCGGGCCGGACAGCTGGCCGAACAGCCTGCCCTCGGCGGACTATCCCCTGGGGATCATCGCCGGGACCCGGTCGCTGAACCCGGTCTGGAACGCCATGCTGCCGGGGGCGAACGACGGCAAGGTCACGGTCGAAAGCACAAGGCTGGACGGGATGGCCGAACATCTGGTGATGCCGGTCACGCACACGTTCATGATGGTGAACCCGGTGGTTATCCGCCAGGTGATCGCCTTCTTGCGCGAGGGGCGGTTCGATCCTTCGCTGACGCTTGGCGCGGTCGTGAAAGAGACTTTTCAGGCGGTGCAACCTGGCTGACGATCTCGGGCGTGCCGGTGTCTGGCTTGCCCTTGTCCAGCTGCCGCCGCCCCATCGCAGCAAGCTCCTCATATTGCTTGACGAAGGCGGCAAGCTCCCGTTCCTCCAGTTCCTCCAGGTCGAGAAGCGACAGGTGCGCCCCCTTGGTGGCGCGGATCAGCTCGTCCAGCTTCAGTTGCATCGCGGTCGTGTCGCGGTTCTGGGTGTTCTGGATAAGGAAGACCATCAGGAAGGTGATGATCGTGGTGCCGGTGTTGATCACCAGCTGCCACGTGTCGGAGTAGGCGAAGATCGGGCCGGTGATCAGCCAGACGACGATCAGGCCGCAAGCGAGCAGGAAGGTCATCGGGCGGCCCGAGAGCTGCGCGATCCAGCGGGCGGTGCGGGTGTAGACGGAGGATTTCTCGGCCATGATGCGCCTCGGGTGGGTGTCTGTGCCCAGCATAACGCAGGATGGGGCGAAAGGTGCCGTGATCGGGATCAAGCGGCGGCTCGTCGTGAACTTCGTTTCTCCTCGCGGGGGTGTTGCGACGAGGAGACGAAGTCGAACGAGGAGCGTCAGGTGCGGGTGATGCGGTTGACGTGGCCCATCTTGCGGCCGGGGCGCGGGGCGCCCTTGCCGTAGAGGTGGACGGCGGTGTCGCGGGCTTTCAGCAGATCGGGGACCTTGAGGACATCGTCGCCGATCAGGTTCTCCATCACCACATCGGCATAGCGGTTGCCGTCGCCGAGCGGCAGGCCGGTGACCGCGCGGATGTGCTGTTCGAACTGGTCCACGGTGCAGCCTTGTTGCGTCCAGTGGCCGGAGTTGTGGACGCGCGGGGCGATCTCGTTCACCAGAAGGTCCTGCGGGGTGGCGAAAAGCTCCACCCCCATCACGCCCACGTAGTCGAGCGCGTTCAGGATGCCGGCGGCGAGCAGGATCGCGTCGGAGCGTTGGCCGGGGGACAGCTTCGCGGGGACGGTGGTCGTCCGCAGGATGCCCTCGCGGTGGACGTTCTCACCTGGGTCGAAGCAGGCGACCTGGCCGTCGAGGCTGCGGGAGGCGATGACGCTGACCTCGCGGTCGAAGGCGACGAAGCCCTCCAGCACGCAGGGGGCGTCGTTCATCGCGGCCCAGGCGGCGGGGATCTCGGCGGCCTCGGTCAGCTTGACCTGGCCCTTGCCGTCGTAGCCAAGGCGCGTGGTCTTCAAGATCGCGGGAAGACCCAGCTTCTCGACGGCGGCGCGGAGGTCGGCTTCGGAGTTGACAGCGGCCCAGGGGGCGGTGGCTAGGCCGAGGTCGTTCAGGAAGGACTTCTCGCTGATCCGGTCCTGGCTGATCGCCAGCGCGCGGCGGTTCGGGCGGATCGGCTTGAGCGATTCCAGCAGGTCAAGCGCCGAGGTCGGGACGTTCTCGAATTCATAGGTGATGACGTCGACGCTGGCCGCAAAGGCGCGCAGGGCGGCTTCGTCCTCGTAGGGCGCGGTTGTAACCGTCAGGGCCACATCGCCAGCAGGGGCGGCGCCGGGCTCATAGATGTGGCAGCGATAGCCCAGGCGGCTCGCGGCGACCGAGAGCATCCGGCCCAACTGCCCGCCGCCGAGGATGCCGATGGTGGACCCTTGCGGCAGGTCAGTCATCAGAAGGCTCCTCGGGGATCGAGGCGGAAAGGGTGTCGCGCCAGGCGTCGAGGCGCTGGGCAATGGCAGCGTCAGAGGTCGCCAGGATCCCGGCGGCCATCAGGCCCGCGTTGGCCGCACCGCCGATGGCCATCGTGGCGACGGGGTAGCCCTTGGGCATCTGCAGGATCGAATACAGCGAGTCGACGCCCGACAGCGCCTTCGTCTGCACAGGCACGCCGATCACCGGGACGCGGGTCTTCGAAGCCATCATCCCCGGCAAGTGCGCGGCCCCCCCGGCCCCGGCGATGATCACCTTCAGCCCCCGCGCGACGGCGGTCTTGCCATAGTCCCACAGCCGATCCGGCGTGCGGTGGGCGCTGACGATCTTCGCCTCAAAGGGGATGCCAAGCTCGTCCAGGATCTCGGCCGCGGCCTTCATCGTCGGCCAGTCGCTTTGCGACCCCATGATGATCCCGACCTGAACCATGCCTGCCCCCCTGCTGCTGGCCCGCCTTATACGAAAGCGGGCGTGCGGGGCAAGGCGGCGCTGAGGAAGTCGATCATCGCCCGGGTCTTGGCGGGCAGGAAGGACCGGCTGGGATAGACCGCCCAGGCTCCGGTGTCGAAGCTGGTGGCGGTGACCTCGTGGCCCGGAAAGAGGCGGGTCAGGCGGCCGTCCGCGATCAGCGGGTCGGTCAGGTAGTTCGGCAATAGCGCCACGCCGAGGCCTGCAAGGGCGGCATCCAGGATCGCCCCGGCGGGGGAGATCAGGATGTCGCCGGTCACTGGCACCTCCTCCGTCCCCGCGGGGTCACGGAACAGCCAGCGGGTGCGGAAGGGGCGGATGGTGAAGAGGAGGAGCTTGTGCCGGGCCAGGTCCTGCGGCCTGTCCAGCGGCGGGGCGCTGGCGAGGTAGGCGGGGGCAGCGACGACGCGGTAGTGGGTGGTCATCAGCCGGGCGGCGACCACGTCGCCCTCGATCGCCGGGGCAAGGCGGATGGCAAGGTCGATGCGGTCGGCGATGAGGTCAAGGTTCTGGTCGGTGAACAGGCATTCGAGCCGCAGGTCCGGGTAGGCGGCGCGGAAGGCGGGGAGAAGCGGCAGGATCATCGCCTGCCCGAAGGTGACCGAGGCGGTCAGGCGCAAAAGGCCAGTGGGGGTGCTGCGGGCGGCGCGGGCCTCATGCCCGAGGCGCGTCAGCTCCTCCACCAGCGGCAGGGCGCGGGAGAGGTAGAGGTCCCCAGCCTCGGTCAATGATAGACTGCGGGTGGTGCGCTGGAACAGGCGGACGCCGAGCGAGCCTTCCAGCGCCGCAAGGCGGCGCGAGACGGTGGAGGGGTCGGTCCCCCGGGCCTGGGCGACGGCGGCAAGGCTGCCAAGGCGGGCGGCCTGGGCGAAGAGAGTGAGGTCATCCAGGTTCATTCATGCAATATGCGCACGAATATCATGCCGAGCCAGTCATTTTTCCCAGTGCGGCGAAGGAATACCAAGGGTCATCCGGTGGCCGCAGGGGCCGCCAAGACAGGAGAAGACGATGACCCCCTTCACCCTCCACACCCCCGACACCGCGCCCGAAGGCTCGAAGGCTCAGCTGGCCGCGACGACCAAGGCCTGGGGCTTCACGCCCAAACTGCAGGGGATCCTCGCGGAAAGCCCGGCGGCGCTGATCGGGCACGAGACGCTGTTCGGCCTGGTCAAGCAGTCGAGCCTGAGCCCGGTCGAGCAGCAGGTGGCCTTCCTCGCGGTCAGCACCTTCCACGGCTGCGAATACTGCACGATGGGCCACACCTACCTGGCCCGCGCGGCGGGGATGGACGAGGACACGCTGCAGGCCCTGCGCGACGGCCGGCTGCCCGAGGACGCGAAGCTTGCGGCCCTGGCGCGGTTGGCCCGGCTGGTGGTGGAAACGCGGGGCATGGCGGGCGATGCGGCGGTGCAGGCCTTCCTCGATGCGGGGTTCACGCGGGGGCAGGTGCTGGACGTGGTGGCGATCATCGCGACGAAGACGATCTCGAACTACACCAACCACCTGACGCACACGCCGAAGGAAAGCTTCATGGCCGATCCGGCGCTGGCCTGGATGGCGAGTGCGCACGGGATTGCGGCCGAGTGATCCTTCACGCGGCGCGTCCGTTCGGGTCGCGCCGCTTGTTCCATGGTTCAGACAGGAGTGGCCCAGATGCCCCCGATTGCCGTCATCATCTACAGCAACGTGACCACCGAGGCGAAGAGCCGCGCCTATCGGGCGCTGGGCTTCGTGGCCGAGCTTCTGCGGGCGGGCGATGATGTCGCCCTGGTCTTCGATGGCGGCGGGTCGGCGACGCTCGCCGCCATTCTGGATCCCAAGCATGACCTGCACCGGGCCTGGGAGAAGGCGGCTCCCGCCCTGCGCGGGGTCTGCGCCTACTGCGCGCGGGCCTATGAGGTCGACAAGGCGCTGATCGCGGCTGGGATTCCGATGCTGTCCGACGACCGGGGCCATGCCTCGCTGCGCAACCTGCTGGCGGAAGGCCGGCAGATCATCACATTCTGAGACGGGATATGACCATGAAGATCGCCTTTCTGGGCCTTGGCGCTATGGGCCGCCGGATGGCCGCGCGGCTGATTGCAGCTGGGCATGACGTGACGGTTTGGAACCGGACGCCGGGGACCGACCTGGTGGCGGGGGCCCGTCTTGCGGACAGTCCGCGCGCCGCTGTCACGGGGGCAGAGGTCGTGCTGTCGATGGTGCGGGACGATGCGGCGTCTTCTGCCGTGTGGCTTGACGACCAAAGCGGTGCCCTGGCCTCGATGGCACCCGAGGCGGTGGGGGTCGAGGTCTCGACCATCAGCCCGGCGCAGGCTCGGGGGCTGCATGACGAGGCGGGCGGGCGACGAGTGGCCTTTCTGGATGCGCCGGTCATAGGCTCTCGCCCGCAGGCCGAGGCGGGGCAGCTGATCTTTCTCGCCGGAGGTGCGGCGGAGACGGTGGCGCGGGTGGAGACGCTTCTCTTGCAGATGGGCGGGGCGCTGCACCATGCGGGCGGGCCGGGCGATGGCGCGGCGCTGAAGCTGATGGTCAATGCGCTGTTCGCGGCACAGCTGGCAACGGTGGCCGAGCTTCTGGGTCTGGCGCAGGCCACGGGCCTGGACCCGGCGCGGGCGGTTGGTATCCTGACCCAGACCCCGGTGGCAAGCCCGGCGCTGGCTGGTGCGGCAGGGGCAATGCTCGCGGGACGTTTTGCCCCCGCCTTTCCGATTGACCTGGTGGTCAAGGACCTGGGCCTTGCGCTGGGGGCGGGACGCGACCTGCCGGTCACTGGAGCGGTGGCCGAGGTCTATCGCGAGGCGGCGCGCGAGGGGTTGGGCGACGAGAACATCACCGCGGTCGTGCAGCGCTATCTCAGGCGATGATGTCGGGGATCAGCATATCCTCGATCTTCACGATCTGGTCCTTCAGCGCCAGCTTCTGCTTTTTCAACCGGCGCAGGGTCAGCTGATCGGGGCGACCGTTAGTTTCAAGGGCATGAATAGCCTCATCCAGGTCGCGGTGTTCGCGACGGAGGACTTCCAGACGGATGCCCAGCATCTCTTCATGGCTGAGTTCGGTGGGGGCGTTCATGGCTGTGACGAATCGGTTCCTGCCTTTCGCACAGAATATAGGAAGCCTTCGCAAAGCGTGAAGGTTTCTGCGCGAATTCGCGTTGGAATGACTGGAATTCGCCGGGGGACAGGGGCTTGCGGGGTGGGTTCCGTGGCCCCATATTCAGGCCATGCGGTGCCTGAGACAGGGCCGCGAAGACCGAACCGTCGCTTATGCCAAGGACTGTCCGATGACGAAACTGAGCTTTGGGGCCCACCCGTATCTTCTGGGGTTCGAGCAGCTGGAGAGGCTGGTGGAACGCACCGCGAAATCGGGGGCCGAGGGCTATCCTCCGTTCAACATCGAGGCCGTGGCGGAAAACGCCTACCGGATCACGCTCGCGGTCGCGGGGTTCCGTGAAGAGGACCTGTCGATCACGGTCGAGGACCGGCAGTTGGTCGTGCGGGGCCGTCAGGCCGAGGATGCCGGAGACAGGGTGTTCCTGCACCGGGGCATCGCCAGCCGCGCCTTCCAGCGCAGTTTTGTCCTGGCGGACGGGGTTGAGGTCGCAGGGGCCACGATGGAGAACGGGCTTCTCCACGTCGACCTGCGCCGCCACGTGCCGGAAACCGTTGTGCAGACGATCCGGATCGGTCGCAAGGATGCCAGCCAGAAAGGGGGCAACAAATGAATACGCCATTCAACGGGCTGCCGCAGGGCGCTGACCGGATCGTCTATGTCCGCGAAGTCGCGGTCGATGACCTGCCGGACGAGGTGCGCGAGCAGGTGGGCGACGTGCAGGTGATCTGGTCGGTCCATGGGGCCGATGGTCAGCAGCTTGCGCTGGTCGCTGACCGCAAGCTTGCCTTCCACCTGGCGCGCGAACACGACTTCACGCCGGTCAGCGTTCACTGATGGCCTGATCTGTCCGGCATTGACTGGCCTTCCGCGACGGAACCGCTAGGCTTGACCGCAAGCGAAGTGTCGTCAACGGAGGTCGTCGTGAAAACCACTACCGGATATTCGGGTATCCAGATCGCCTTGCACTGGCTGATTGCCGTCCTGATCCTCGTGGCATGGCTGTCGGGCGAAGGCGCCGAAGAGGCGATGGAAGCGGTCGAAGAGGGGGGCGTTGCAGGCTTTGTCCCGCATGTTGCCTTTGGCCTGTCGATCCTTGCGCTGGTCGTGGTTCGCCTCCTGATCCGTCTGTCGCGCGGGGCGCCTGCAGCCCCCGGCACTCCGGGAAGCCTGTCCGTGCTGGCCGCCGACTGGGGCCACCGGCTGATCTACCTTTTGATGATCGCGGTGCCGCTGGGCGGCGCAAGCGTCTTCTTCCTGGGGCTCGACGTCGGCGAAATCCACGGTCTGGCGGCGAATATCCTGATGCTGGTCGTCCTCGGCCACGCCCTGATGGCGCTGTACCACCAGTATGTGCTGAAGGACGGGCTGCTGCGCCGGATGATGAAGGCCGGGTGAATGACAAAGGCCGCGCCCGTAAGCGCGGCCTTCTCAATTCCTGACCGGGATCAGGCCCGGATCAGCCCCATCTGTTCCAGTTTCAGCAGGACCTGATGCGCGCAATGGTCGACGTCGACGTTTTCGGTGTCCACCACCAGTTCCGCCTGGGTCGGGGCCTCGTAAGGGTCGGAAATCCCGGTGAATTCCTTGATCTTTCCCTCCCGCGCCAGCTTGTAGAGCCCCTTGCGGTCGCGGCGTTCGCATTCCTCGATGCTGGTGGCGACGTGGACTTCCACGAAGGCACCATAGGCTTCGATCATCTCGCGGACGGCGCGGCGGGTGGCGGTATAGGGCGCGATGGGGGCGCAGATCGCGATGCCGCCGTTCTTGGTGATCTCGGACGCGACATAGCCGATGCGCTTGATGTTGATGTCGCGGTGTTCCTTGGAGAAGCCGAGTTCGGAGGACAGGTGCTTGCGGACCACGTCGCCGTCCAGCAGGGTCACGGGACGCCCGCCCATTTCCATCAGCTTGACCATCAGCGCATTGGCGATGGTGGACTTACCCGACCCGGACAGGCCGGTGAAGAACACCGTGAAGCCCTGCTTGGACCGGGCGGGCGAGGTCTTGCGAAGTTCGGCGACGACTTCCGGGAAGGAGAACCATTCCGGGATGTCCAGCCCTTCGCGCAGGCGGCGGCGCAGTTCGGTGCCCGAGATGTCGAGGACGGTCGAGCCTTCCGGGATCTCGTTCGCGGGGTAGTACTGGGCCTTTTCCTGCACGTAGACCATGTGCTTGAAGTCGACCATCTCGATGCCAATTTCCTTGGCGTGCTGGGCGAACAGCTCTTGCGCGGCGTAGGGATCGTAGAAGTCCTTGCCCTGGCTGTTCTTGCCCGGACCGGCGTGGTCGCGGCCGACGATCATGTGGGTGCAGCCGTGGTTCTTGCGGATGATGCCGTGCCAGACGGCCTCACGCGGGCCAGCCATGCGCATGGCGAGGTTCAGAAGCGACAGCGCCGTGGTCTGGGCCGGGTACTTGTCCAACACCGCCTCGTAGCAGCGGACGCGGGTGAAGTGGTCGACGTCGCCGGGCTTGGTCATGCCGACGACCGGGTGGATCAACAGGTTCGCCTCTGCCTCACGCGCGGCGCGGAAGGTCAGTTCCTGGTGCGCGCGGTGGAGCGGATTGCGGGTTTGGAAGGCCACGACCTTGCGCCAGCCCATCTTGCGGAAGAAGGCGCGCAGTTCGTTCGGCGTGTCGCGGCGGGCCTTGAAGTCATAGTGAACGGGCTGCTGGATGCCGGTGATGGGTCCGCCAAGGTAGACCTTGCCCGCCTGGTTGTGCAGGTAGTTTACCGCAGGATGCGCCAGATCGTCGGCGCCGAAGACCTTTTCGGCCTCGACCGCCTTGTTCGGCACCCATTTGTCGCTGATCGACAGGATCGCCAGGATCACGCCTTCCTGGTCGCGCAGCGCGATGTCCTGGCCCGGTTCGACCTTGTCGGCGAAGGCCTCGGACACGTCCAGCGTGATCGGGATCGGGAACAGGGCACCGTCGGCCAGCCGCATGTTGGCGACGACGCCGTCGTAATCCGCCTGGCCCATGAAGCCTTTCAGCGGATGGAAGCCGCCGTTCATCAACAGCTCCAGGTCGCAGATCTGGCGCGGGGTCAGGTCCCACGAGGGCAGGTTCCCGGCCTCGGCCTTCAGCTTCTGTGCGCTGTCGTAAGAGACGTAGAGTTCCGGGATCGGGGCGTGGTTCGCGAGCGACATGCAAATAACCTTTCAGCGCGGCAGGTTCCCCCGCCAGTTGCGCGGGTCCGTAGCCCGACCGGGGGCCGGTATTCAAGCGGATGCAGGGGATTTGCCGAAGATAAGGCGGAAATCGCGGTGGACTTGGCGCAGGTGGGCAACGGTTCTGCACTGCGGCAGAAGCCGGGACAGATTTCCCGTCAGCTGTCGTTTCCTGCAAGGTTTCGGAACTCTGTTCCGGATGCAAGGCATCGAAACGCGGTTGTCAGGTCCGGTGATAGGGCGACCCGGCCAGGATCGTGGCGGCGCGATACAGCTGTTCGGCCAGCATCACCCGGACCAGCATGTGCGGCCAGACCATCCGGCCAAGGCTGATCGCCAGATCTGCGCGGGTGCGCAGGGCCGGATCGACCCCATCGGCCCCGCCGATGACGAAGGCCGCATCCTGCCGCCCACCATCGCGCCACTGGGCGAGGGCCTGGGCAAACTCGGGGCTGGACAGGACCTTGCCGCGCTCATCCAGCACGCACAGCGCCGCACCGTCCGGGATCACCCGCGACAGAAGCGCGCCTTCGGCGGCCATCCCGCCGCCCTTCCTGTCCTCGACCTCATGCTCTTGCGCCGGGCCAAGCCCCAGCGGGCGGCCCGTCCGGTCCAGCCTTCGCAGGTAATCGTCCACCAGATCGCGCTCTGGCCCCGCCCGCAGGCGGCCCACGGCGCACAGGTGCAGGCGCATCAGGCCTTGGCAGCCTGTGCCGACCCCACCGCCGAGCCAACGGGCAGCCACATCTTTTCCAGCTGGTAGAACTCGCGCACTTCGGGGCGGAAGACATGGACGATCACGTCGCCCGCGTCGATCAGCACCCAGTCGCCGGTCTCCTTGCCTTCCATGCGGACGGAAATCCGCATGTCCTGCTTCAGCCGGTCCGCCAGCTTTTCCGAAATCGAGGCCACCTGGCGCGACGACCGGCCCGAGCAGATCACCATGTAATCCGCCACGTCCGACCGCCCGCGCAGGTCGATCTGGACGATATCCTCGGCCTTGTCGTCGTCGACCGACTTCAGGACCAGGGCCAGAACCTCGGCGGACGCGTGGTCGGCGGCGCTGGGATCAGCGGAGTTCGGGCGCGGACCGACTGGCAGGCCGGTGGCGGGATCAGAATGCGACAGGACCGGGTCCTCCAACGAAGCGCGGTCCATCACGGCCCCCGCGCCGGGCCTTGCGGTCAAGCCTAGCACCGGGTCGGGCCAATCTCAACCGAAGGCGGGCGCCTACGCCCTATTCCGCGCCGATGCAAGGCTTGATCGCCGCCAGCGTTTCGGGCCCCAAGAGGTCGGCCAGACTGCCGTCCTGTATCAGCGGCAGGTAGGCGCTGTCCGCCGAAAGCCGGATCAGCACCGATCCCACGGCATCCGGCGCGGGCCCGTCGCCCACTGCGCAGCCGCCGATCCCGATCCCAAGCGAGCCCTTTGCCGCGCCCGCGCGCTTCCATTCCGCGATCTCGGCCTGCAGCGCCCGCATCCGGGGAATGTCCGCCTCGGCTATCGCAAAGCCCCGCGCGGTGGCGCCTTCTGGCAGGCCCTCGGCCCCCGGCAAAGCGCGATCCTTCAGCTGAAAGCTGCCCTTCAGCGCTTCGGTTCCCCGCGCGGCCTGCAGTTCCAGTCGTGCCGACCCCGGGCTGATCGCAAGCCCCGGCGGCAGGACGACCACCAGCCCGATCCCGGCAGGGTCGGCCACCAAGGGGTCAAGCGCGGCCAGCCGCGCCGCCGTGGAGGGGACGATGGCCGAACAGGCGCCAAGGGCAAGGGCAGCGGCAAGCAGTTTGGGAAAACGGGACACACCGAATCTCCTTTAACAGTCATCTTTTACTGTTATACGATAATTTATCGCCGCGAAAAGAGGTATCTCATGAAAGACGCAGCCGCCCTCCGGAAACTGTCCGGCCTTCTTTACTGGATCGCGCTCACCCTCTCGGTCGTCCTGCCGCTGGTCGTCCTGATCTACGCTGGCAAGGCGGTCACCGACCCCGCCTCGCTCCTCTCCCGCGCCCCTGCACTTGCTCCAGCCACACCGGTCACCGTGCCGCAGGCGGGCCTCGTCGCCGCCACGGCCCTGGTCGCCGTCCTGCCCCTGGTCGCCGCCCTGCGCGCCATGGTCCGGCTCTTCTCCCGCTACCGTGAGGGCGAGGTCCTCAGCCTCGCCAATGCCGACACGATCCTGCAGATCGGCCGCGCGCTGGTACTCGTGGCGCTCTTTACCGTCGTCGTGCCCACCCTGCAGACCCTGATCCTGTCCTGGAACGCCCCGCAGAAGACGCTCTCCATCGGTCTTGACGGCGGCACGCTTGGCTTCCTGATGGCAGCGGGCCTTCTGACCGTCATCGGTTGGGCCATGCGCGAAGCGGCCGCCGCCAAGGCCGAGAACGAAGGGTTCGTCTGATGCAAATCGTCGTCCGCCTGGACGTGATGCTCGCCCGGCGCAAGATGCGCTCGCGCGAACTGGCCGAACGGATCGGGATCACTGAACAGAACCTCAGCCTGCTGAAGTCCGGCAAGGTCAAGGGCATCCGATTCGAGACCCTTGCCGCGATCTGCGCCGCGCTTGACTGCCAGCCCGGCGATATCCTTGAGGCAGAGCCAGGCCCCTGATTTTTCGCAGAGAAATCGCGCTAGTCAGGCCTTGCCCAACACCTCGTCCTGATGCTGCCCAAGGCGCGGCGCGGGCCGGTCCAGCGCCAGTTCGGCCCCCGAAAAACGCATCGGACTCCGCACCCCCGGCAGGCCCTCGGGCGCGATCTGCATCCCCCGCGCCACGACCTGCGGGTCGGCAAATACTTCGGCCATGTCGTTGATCGGCCCAGCCGGGACGCCCGCCGCCTCACACGCCGCAAGCAGATCGGCCTTGGGCCACCCTCTCGTTGCCGCCGTCAACAGCGCCGTCATCTCGGCCCGATTGGTCACCCGGTCAGCGTTGGTCAGGAATCGTGGGTCGGTGGCCATCGCCTCCAGACCCAGGATCCTGCACAGCCGCTGATACTGCCCGTCATTCCCCGTGGCCAGGATCAGCCAGCCGTCCTTGCAGTCGAAGACCGCATAGGGCGCAAGGTTCGGATGCGCGTTCCCCATCAGGCCAGGGGCTTTCCCCGACGCCAGATAGTTCATCGCCTGGTTCGCCATCACGGACGTCGCCACGTCCAGAAGCGCCATGTCGATCTGCTGGCCCTCGCCCGTCCGCCCGCGCTGCACCAGCGCCGCCAGGATCGCCGTGGCCGCATAGACCCCGGTGAACACATCCGTCACCGCGACGCCCACTTTCTGCGGCTGGCCATCCGCCGGGCCGGTCACCGACATCAGCCCCGACATGCCCTGGATGATGAAGTCATACCCGGCCCGATGCGCATAGGGCCCGTCCTGCCCGAACCCGGTGATGCTGCAATAGATCAGCCGGGGGTTCACTTTGCGCAAACTCTGCCAGTCGAGTCCGTATTTCGCCAGCCCGCCGACCTTGAAGTTCTCGATCACCACATCCGCTTCGGCCACGAGCTTGCGAACAATCGCCTGCCCCTCATCCGTGCGAAAATCGCAGGTGATTCCGCGCTTGCCCCGGTTGGCCGAGTGGAAATAGGCGGCGGTCTTATCGCCGTGGCTTTCGATGAACGGCGGGCCCCAGCGCCGGGTATCATCCCCCTCGGGCGCTTCGACCTTGATCACATCCGCGCCCAGATCGGCCAGTGTCTGCCCGGCCCAGGGACCGGCAAGGATCCGCGCCAGTTCGATGACGCGGATCCCCTCCAGTGGTGCGGGCATTACTTCGCCAGTTCGGCGTCGAGGATCGCCTTGAGCTCTTCGTAGGCCATGTTCGAGTATTTGGTGCCGTTGACGAACAGGGTCGGAGTGCCTTCGACCCCGTCGGCCTCGAAATTGGTCTGGAACTGCTTGATCAAGGCCTCGGCGTTGGCCTTGTCGTTCAGGCAGGCGTCCATCGCCGCGTCCTCAAGCCCGGCAGCGCGGCCGATGGTCTTCAGGTTCTCGACCACCTGCATCGGGTCTTCCGAGGCGGCCCATTCCTTCTGCTTGGCAAACAGCATGTCGTGGATGCCGAAATACTTCATCTCGCCGCCGCAGCGGGCAATCAGCGCCGCCCAAAGGCCGTATCGGTCGAAATAGACTTCGCGCAGAGTGAAGTAGACCTTGCCGGTGTCGATATAGTCCTTCTTCAGTTGCACGTAGACGGTTTCATGGAAACGCGCACAATGCGGGCAGGTGAAGCTCGCGTATTCCACCAGCTTGACCTTCGCATCGGGTGAGCCCTGCGAGAAATCGCCCGGTGCCGCTGCGGCGGTCTCGGCCGTGGTGGTTTCCTGCGCCAGCGCCGGGGTCATGGCCGCAGTTGCGGCGGCGGCAAGGGCGATCATCGCCCGGCGGTTCAGTTTCAACATGGGTCAATGTCCTTTTTCATTCCGCGAGGGTCACGGTCGGCGGCGAGTTAAGATGTTTTCGGCAAGCTGTTCAAGCGCAGCCCGCAGATCCTGGTCTTCGACTGTGCCCGACACCGCTTGCGCCTTCGCGCGCAATGCAGGGTCCGGGGCCTTGGGCTGCTTCGGGGCCGGGGCAAACTCGGCCTGGCCCTCGGCAAAGCCCGTGGCGGCCGTCTGGGTCAGATGGATATGGTTGATCGCGTTGTAGCCGTAGACGGCATTCACCCGCTCTTTCAGCACCGGCAGGGCCATTTGCACCATGGGCGCCTCGGTCGCCTTGACCAGCAGAGTCAGCGTCGCACCCAGGCCAGCCTTGCCATAGCCGATCTTCACTGGCCGGGTCTTGCGGGCCATCTCTTCGCCCGCAACTTCGGCCCAGTGGGTCAGAAGCCGCGCCACGGCAAAGCCGCGCGCCTCCCCGGCTGTCCGCACGGCCTCTTTCATCAGCCCGAAAGCTGGCTCGAACCCGCGCATGCGGTGTTCGGAACTGGGCGAGGGAAGCGGTCTGCGGGCCATCGGTGCTATTCTATCGTGCCCCGCACAGCTTGCCAGTGGCCAATGCCCCGCGGCCAATAAAGATCGCGTGACGGTCGCCTGTGGCGAAACCCCAGAATTTTCGCAGAAAATTCGTGGCCACTGGCACCGGCCCGCCCGCCCGCTATCTTCGCCCCGATGCAGGACCCCGAATCCCTCTCTTCCCAGCTTCTGTCGTGGTATGACGCCCATTCCCGTGTGATGCCCTGGCGCGTCTCGCCGCAGGACCGGGCGAAGGGCGTCCGCCCCGACCCCTACCGCGTCTGGCTGTCCGAGGTGATGCTGCAACAGACCACCGTGGCGGCAGTAAAGGACTACTTCCACCGCTTCACCGCCCGCTGGCCCACCGTGACCGCTCTCGCCGACGCGGCGGACGCCGATGTGATGGGCGAATGGGCGGGCCTTGGCTACTACGCCCGCGCCCGGAACCTGTTGAAATGCGCCCGCGCTGTCGTCGCCGATCATGGCGGGTGCTTCCCCACAACACGCGAGGGCCTCATGACCCTCCCCGGCATCGGCCCCTACACCGCCAGCGCCATCGCAGCCATCGCCTTCGATGAGCCCGCCACGGTGGTCGACGGCAACGTGGAACGGGTGATCTCCCGTCTCCACCTGGTCGAGACACCCCTCCCTGCCGCCAAACCCGAACTCACCGCGCTTGCCGCCCGCCTGACCCCCATCCAGCGCCCCGGGGACTACGCCCAGGCCATCATGGACCTCGGCGCAACGATCTGCACCCCGCGCTCCCCCGCCTGCGGCATCTGCCCCTGGTCCCACACCTGCGCCGCCCGACTCGGCGGCGTCCAGTCCGACCTGCCCCGCAAGTCGCCCAAGCCCGACAAGCCCACCCGGCACGGAACCCTCTGGCTTGCCCACCGGGACGGAGCAATCCTCCTCGAACGCCGCCCCGACAAGGGCCTTCTCGGCGGCATGCTGGGCATCCCCGGGGACGGCTGGGACGGCCACGGCGGCCCCGCCCCGGCGGAAGCCCATTGGCAGGACATCGGCGAGGTCCGCCACACCTTCACCCATTTCCACCTGATCCTCCGCGTCCTCACGGCACGCCTCGACACGCCCCCAACCCGGGGCACCCTGATCCCCCGCCACGACTTCCGCCCCGCCGACCTGCCCACCGTCATGCGCAAGGCCTGGGACCTGGCCCGCGACCGCCTCGAATGACCCACCAGTCGGCGAAAAGTCGCAGCACAAGGCGTTTTGCGCCCGCCCGCCCTTCCGCTACACTCGGCTGATGAGCCCACTGCCCCCCTTCCTGCCCTTCTGGCTGTCCCTCGGCCTCCCGCCCCTGGCGCTTGTCGCCATGGCCTTTGGCGGCTGGACCATCGCGCTCCTGCCGCTGTCCACCTGGTTTCTCTTCACGATCCTCGACGCGATCACCGGCCACAACACCGACAACCCCGATCCGCAGACCCCTGACGCCCAGCTTGCCGCCTACAGCCGGGTCACGCTGATCTGGCCCTGGGTCCAGTTCGCGCTCCTCGCCGCCATGCTCTGGTACGTCCCCCGCGCCGCCCACCTCGACACCGGCGAACGCATCGCGCTTTTCTTCGGCATGGGCGTCCTGTCGGGCACCATCGGCATCAACTATGCCCACGAACTCATGCACCAGAAGTCGCGGTTGGAGCGTTGGCTTGCCGACCTCCTCCTTGCCTCGGTCCTCTACTCCCACTTCCGCTCCGAACACCTGCGCGTCCACCATATCCACGTCGGCACTCCGCGCGACCCTGTGACCGCCCGCTACAACGAGGGCTTCCACCGCTTTTTCCCCCGCGTCCTGCGCCAGTGCCCACCCTCCGCCTTCCGGGCCGAGGCCGCGATGCTCGCCCGCAAAGGCCTGCCGGCCTGGCACCGGTCAAACCCGTTCTGGCGCTATGCCGCGCTGCAGGCGGGGTTCATCGCGCTCGCCATCGGCCTTGGCGGCTGGTCAGGCGTTGGCCTTTTCCTGATCCAGGCCTTCGTCGCGATCTGGCAGCTGGAACTCGTCAACTACATCGAACACTACGGCCTCACCCGCCGCCACCTGGGCGATGGCCGCTACGAACACGTCCTGCCCCGCCACAGCTGGAACGCCGACCAGCGTGCGTCGAACTGGCTCCTCCTGAACCTCCAGCGCCACTCCGACCACCACTACAAGCCCGACCGCCGCTTCCCGGTCCTGCAGACCTACGGCCGCGACCTGGCACCGCAACTCCCCTACGGCTATCCCCTGATGACCATGGCCGCGATGGTCCCGCCCTTGTGGAGGCGCATCATGAACCGCCGGGTCAAGGCCTGGCGGCAGAAGCACTACCCCGACATCCGCGATTGGCATCCCTACAACAAGGCGCTGAACCCAGTCGCCGCTTGACGTGCATACCAAATGGTATGTAGCCTTTCCCGAAACGGAGGGCTCAAGGCAACTCTACTATTCGCCGAACCTGAACCCGCGCGTTGCCGTGGCCGTGGCCCGCCATCTCGGCTCACCGGTCAAGTTCGTCTCCGCCTCGCCGATGCACCCGGATCATCAGGACGCTTTCCTCCCGATCAACCCCAACACCCGCGTCCCGGTGCTCACGACGCCCGAGCGGAACTACTGGGAAGCCGACGCCATCGCCTGCAAACTGTCGGCGCTGGCCGGGTCCGATTTCTGGCGCACCGGCGACAGCCAACCCGAGATGATCATGTGGATCTCCTGGGCCACGCATCACCTCAACCGTGCCGGAGACGTGTTCTACTTCTGGAAGCTCATCGCGCCGCAGTTCATGGATCACCAGCCCGAGCAGAGCGTCTTCGATGAGGCGATGGGCGACTGGCGGCAGTTCATGGGCATCCTGGATGGCCAGCTTGCGGGACGGAAATGGCTGGTCGAGGACCGCCTGTCCTACGCCGATTTCCGGGTGGCCACCTGCTTTCCCTTTGCCGAAGCCGCGGGCCTGCCCATCGCGGACTACCCGCAGGTCCAAAGGCTTGCCGACCAGCTGAACCAGATCGACGCCTGGCGCGACCCCTTCGCCGGCCTGGCGTGACGGCTCACCCGGGACCAAATTTCTTGAGAAAGAAATTTGCCAAAATTCTTACTCAAGAATTTTGACCCCCTGCCCCACGGTTCAGCACAGAACCTCGATCAGCCGCGGTCCCCGCTGTTCCATCGCGTCACCAAAAGCCGCGTTGAACCCGGCCATGTCGCTGACCCGCACCGCCTGCACCCCATGCCCCAGGGCCAGCGCGACCCAGTCGAGGCTCGGCCCCTCGACATCGAACATCGCTTTCGCATTGCGGCCGACCTCGTTCACCCCCATCGCCGCCAGCTCGTCGCGCAGGATCTGGTAGCCCCGGTTGGCGAAGATCACCGTGGTCACGTCCAGCCCCTCGCGCGCCATAGTCCAAAGCGACTGGAGCGTGTACATCCCCGACCCGTCGCCCTCCAGCACCACGACCTTGCGGTCCGGACAGGCCACCGCCGCCCCCACCGCGTTCGGCAGGCCAAAGCCGATGGACCCCCCGGTGATCGTCAGCGCATCATGCCCCCGTGCCCGCTTCAGCCCCGGTGCCAGGTAGTAGGACGCGGAAATCCCTTCATCCACCACCACCGCATTCTCGGGCATCAGTGCCGCAATCGCTTCGCCAACTTTGGTCACGGTCAAAGCGCCATCGGGAAGGGTGGGCAGGTCTAGGGTCACGAAGTCTTCCGGTCCCAGTTCCGCCTCGCCCAACTCCGCGGCCAAAGCCTGCTGGGTCCATGCGATGTCCATCTCGCGGCTGCAAAGCTCGATCAGCCGGGTCTCCGGGTCATCGGGGGTGGACGGCAGGCCGGGATAGGCGAAGAACCCGGCCGGCCGCGCCGTGCCGCACAAGACAAGCGACGACGCCCCGGCCAGAAGCTGCTGGTTGTCCTGAATACGATAGGCCATCCGCTCGATCTTGACCGAGCCCGCCCCGCGCCGAAAGCGGCTGACGAAGAACGGCTGCATCAGCCGCGCGCCACAGGCTTTGGTCACCCGCTTGGCCAACTGCCCCAGGTCAGTGAACAGCGCTGGACCATCCACCATCAGGATCGCTCCCGGTTGCCGTAGCGCATTGGCCGCCGCCTTGACTTCCGCATCGGACGGCCGCCGCAAGGCTGGGGCAGGGGCCGCAACCGCGAAAGTTGACGCCTCTTCCCAGGCGGTGTTCGCGGGCAGGATCAGCGTCGCGATCTGCCCGCCTTTCGACCGCGTCGCCTGGATCGCCTCCGCCGCGTCGCTGGCGACCTTGTTGGAGGACGCACAGACCCGCGTCCAGTGCGATACCGCCTGCGCGATCCCCACCGTATCGCCCTTCAGCGGGGCCTCAAAGCGCAAGTGGTAATCTGCGTGGTCGCCCATGATGTTCAGGACTCCCGACTGCGCCTTGCGGGCGTTGTGCAGGTTGGCGAAGGCATTCCCGAAGCCGGGGGCCAGGTGCAGGAGCGTCGCCGCCACCTCTCCCGTCATCCGGTAGTAGCCATCCGCCGCGCCCGAAACGCCGCCTTCGAACAGGCACAGGATGCAGCGCATCTCGGGGTGCTGGTCCAGCGCATGGACAAAGTGCATCTCGGAGGTGCCGGGATTGGCAAAGCAGACCGTCACGCCCGAGGCGAGCAGCGTCTCCACCAGTGTTTCTGCGCCGTTCATTCGGGCCTCCGTCCTTGGCTTCAGATGACCGGATTCCACCGCCCGGCACAACCCGAAACGGCCGAAAACCGCTGGTTAACAAATCCCTGACGTCCGCGACCAAGGCATTGATTCCAAAAGTATCCCAGCGTTTGTCCACCGTGGACACATGAAAAAACCCCGCCAGGACATCCCGGCGGGGTAAAGGTGTCCCCCAGGCGGACCGGGGGACAGGCGTGTTCGATGTATCTCAGTGGGTGCGGCTGCCGTCGGCCTCCATCTCGGCCCGGATCTGCTGCCGCAGGATGTCGATGGGGACCATCTTCCCGTCCCGCTTGAAGTGCCAGTAGGTCCAGCCGTTGCAGGATGGTGCCCCCTCCAGCGCGGCCCCGACCTGGTGGATGGATCCCTTCACATCGTTCCCGATCAGGGTTCCGTCCGCCCGGACCTTGGCCTTGAAGCGGTTCCCCAGGGAAAACAGCTCCTCCCCCGGCCGCAGCATGCCCCGCTCCACGACCTGCCCGAACGGCACCCGAGGCTCTGCCCTTTTCGACCCGCTGACCTCCAAAGCCGAGGCATCGAACCGCCGCACACGCGCGATCCGTTCGGCGGCAGCCTTCCGATAGGCCGCCTCCCGCTCGATCCCGATGAAGTCGCGGCCCAGCATCTTCGCGACCGCCCCCGTCGTCCCGGTCCCGAAGAACGGGTCCAGCACCACATCGCCCGGGTTCGTCGTCGCCACGATCACCCGGTGAAGGAGGGCCTCCGGCTTCTGGGTCGGATGGGCCTTCTCGCCGTTTTCATCCTTCAGCCGTTCATGCCCCGTACACAGCGGGATCACCCAGTCCGACCGCATCTGCACGCCGTCGTTCAGGGCCTTCAGGGCCTCATAGTTGAACGTATACTTCGCCGCCTCGTCCCGCGACGCCCAGATCAGCGTCTCATGGGCGTTGGTCAGCCGCTTGCCCTTGAAGTTCGGCATCGGGTTCGACTTGCGCCACACCACGTCGTTCAGAAGCCAGAAGCCCTGGTTCTGCAGCTCGGCCCCCAGGCGGAAGACGTTGTGATAGGACCCGATCACCCAGATCGCGCCGTTTGGCTTCAGAAGCCGTTTCGCCGCGGCGAGCCAGTCCTTGGTGAAGGCGTCATAGGTGGCAAAGCTGGCGAACTGGTCCCAGTGGTCGTCCACCGCGTCGACCTTGGAGTTGTCAGGCCGGTGCAGGTCGCCGCGCAGTTGCAGGTTGTAGGGGGGGTCGGCGAAGATCAGGTCAACAGAGCTGGCAGGAAGCGAGTGCATCACCTCCACGCAGTCGCCTTGAAGGATCTGGTTCAGCGGAAGTGCCCCTTCCGCCGCGGTATTCCTGGTCGCCATTCTCTGCCTCTGCCCCGGCCTCATTGGTGTGCCGTTGTTGCCGAGAATCATGAGTCAGCGGCGATTCGCCGTCAAATTCTTTTTTGAATCAAGAGGTTACAGAAATCGCTTGATACAATATGTTGTGGACCGGTTTGAACGAACGTCTATGCCAAGGGGTCACGCCTAGATTCTGCAGGGCGTCCAAATGCGCCTTTGTCGGGTAACCTGCATTGGCTTCCCAGCCGTAGCCGGGGTGCTGTTGCGCCAAATCCACCATGATCCGGTCGCGCGTCACCTTGGCCACGATGGACGCCGCAGCGATCGAGAGACACAGCCCGTCACCGCCAATGATCGCCGTCCCGCCGCAACCAAGCCCGCGCGGAAGCATGTTGCCGTCGATCAGCGCATGGTCGGCGTTCAGACCAGCCACCGCCCGTTCCATCGCCAGATGGCTGGCGCGCAGGATGTTCAGGCTGTCGATTTCCTCGACCGTCGCATGGGCGACTGAAACCTCGGCTACGTCGATGATCCGCACGTACAGCGCCTCCCGCTTCTCGCGTGTCAGCACCTTTGAATCGCGCAGACCGTCCGGGATGCGCTTTGCGTCCAGAAGCACGGCGCAAGCGGTCACCGGCCCGGCCAGTGGCCCGCGCCCCACTTCATCCACGCCGACGACCCGGACCGCGCCCCGGCCCAACGCCAGCGTCTCGTGCGTGAAATCGGGAATGATCTCATCCATCCGCTTCGGATAGCGCGGAAAGGATCACAGAAAAAGGGGGCGGGAGCTGCTCACCCTCCCACCCCCAAGAGGAGACGGGACTAGGGCTGTCCCGTCTCGGTCGGGGTCACCTCAGCGACCCGTGACGCGGAAGCCGGCATCGCGCAGGCATTGTGCCGAATAGACCCGGTCGCGTTCGCCGTAGATGGTGGCCCCGTTGGCGCAACCGCGCGGCAGGCGGTAGTCGAAGCCTTCGGCGCGCAGGCAGCTTTCAGGATAAAGGGTGACCGACCGTTCGGCCCCGTCGATGGAAATCGCGCAGACCGAGGGCACACGCTTGTTCTTCACCGGCTCTGGCGTGGGCACGGGGACCGGGACGGGGGCAGGCTTGTCCTTGTCGGTCAGCTCCTGTGCGATGGCACCCACCACAATCGCCGCGATCAGCGCCTTGGCCAGGTCGTCCTTCTTGTCGGCCTTGGCCGGGATTGCGGTTGCCAGGACCAGTGCCAGGGCGGCCGCTCCGCCGGTGATCATCGCGGCGAACCGGCGACCAGAGAGGGTCGTTTCGGCAATGCCGTGGGACGCGATGCGGTGCGACTTGCTTCTGAACATGGCGGACATGGGGGACCTCCTGACTGGTCTGTGTGTGGTCCCTGCCGTGGTCGGGACCTTGTGGCCAGAAGCCTCGCCCCCGGTCAGGAAGGTAAGCAATATCGCCCCCCTGCTAGGGCATAGCGGTGCGGCAAACCTGCCTTGCTATCCGATAACATCGCGCGGATTCTGCGCATGATATTGAATAGCAGCGCGCCCACGCGCATGTTTGGCCGACAATCGAGCAGCCTCCTTTCCGGAGCGGGAAAATGAAAAGACTGATGACCTCTGCCGCCCTTGCCTTGGTCCTTGCGGGACCGGCCGCGGCAGAGTGCTATGCCGACTACAAGGCCAAGCGTGACGAACCGCTGAAGCTCGTCTACGGTGTCGCGCAGGTTTCGGACGCAAACTGCAGCCCCGGCGCGGCCGAGGGCGAATTGGCACCGAGACTGGCCTCGGATGGCTGGACGCTCCTCACGGTTCTGTCCACCTTCGGGCCCGAGGGTCTTGAAGAAAGGAAAGCGAGTGCCGGAGAACACTTCCTCCGTTACTGAAAGCCTAAAGGCAGGCAACCGCGTCGTCGCCTTCGGAATTGCCGCAATCGTCCTCATCCTGCTGGCTGCGGCACTGTTCCTGTTCCTGAACCTGCCCGATGCCAACGCCTTCAACGCGCGGGTCGAACGGCTGTTCGTCGAAAATGACGATCTGAACACGCTGGCCGAGATCAAGCTGCTGGAGCTTCTGGCGCAGTCGGGCACGACCTTTTCCGAGGTCCTGGTCAGCTATCGCAGCGTGATCTTTGTGCTGCTGGTGTTCTCGACGGCCATGCTGGTGGCCGCGCTGGTCTTCCTGGTGATGATCATTGCGCTGAACCGGCGAATTTCGGCGATCCAGCGGTCGGGGATTCAGGTGGCAAGCCTGATGATCAGCCGCGAGGCGCGGGCGGTCTACATCAACGACCTGGAATTCCAGCTGACCGAGGCGGCGCTGGAGACTCTGTCGGTGCTGGCCGAGGCGCGGATGGATGACGAGGTCCTGACCGGCGCACAGATCGAGGCGGTGATTTCCGGCCGGAACGAGGCCGACTGTGACGAGGCCGCGGGGGCAACCCGGGTCAAGCGGTTGCGGGATGCGCTGGGCAACCAGCTGGTCAGCGAGCTTCTGGTCAAGACCATAGCCCGGCGCGGCTATGTGCTGGCGGTCGGCAAGGACACGATCCGGATGATCTGAAAGGCAGAAGGCCCGGGCGTACCCAGGCCTTCCTGCGTGGTGGTGAGCCGGACAGGATTCGAACCTGTGACCCGCTGATTAAAAGTCAGCTGCTCTACCAACTGAGCTACCGGCCCCACGAGGCGGCTGATTAGGCAAGGCCGCACCGGGGGTCAAGGGCAAAAACGTGCGCCACTGGCGAATCCGGTCGGGCGGGCGTATATGCCGGGCCATGACGGACAGACTGGGCAAGACCGGCCTGCGTTTCATGAAAATGCACGGCGCGGGCAATGACTTCGTGGTGATCGACTCGCGCGGGCGCGGGGCGCAGATGACGGCTGGGCTGGCCAAGGCACTGGGCGACCGGAACCGGGGCGTGGGCTTCGACCAGCTGGCTGAGATCACGGCTTCTGACGATGCCGATTTCGGGCTGGTCTTCTGGAACAGCGACGGCAGCCAGGCCGGGGCTTGTGGCAACGCGACCCGCTGCGTATCGGACTATGTGATGCGGGACCGCGGGATGGACCGGGTGTCGCTGGTGACGGCACGAGGCGGGCTTCGGGCCGAACGGGCGGAGGATGGCCGGGTTTGGGTCAACATGGGCCAGCCGCAGCTGGACTGGCAGCAGATCCCGCTGGCGCGTGAGGTCGACCATCTGCATTTGCCGCTGCCGGGCGATCCGGTGGCGGTGGGCATGGGCAACCCGCACTGCGTGCATTTCGTCGAGGATGCAACGGCGGTGGACCTTGCCCGTCTGGGTCCCGCGATCGAGCATGATCCGCTCTTTCCACAACGGACCAATGTCGAGTTTGCCCAGTTGCTTTCGCCCTGCCGGATCCGGATGCGGGTCTGGGAGCGGGGCACTGGAATCACGCTGGCCTGCGGCTCGGGCGCCTGCGCCACGGCGGTGGCGGCACATCTGCGGGGGATGACCGGCCCCCGCGTCGCGCTGGAGGTCGATGGCGGGACGCTGGAGGTCGACTGGCGCGACGACGGTGTCTGGCTGACCGGCCCGGTGGCGCAGGTCTTCGACGGGGTGCTGTCGCCCGACTATCTTGCGGCGTACAGATGAACGCCCCACAGAAGCCTCCGGTATTCGCGACGCTGGGCTGCCGCCTGAACGCCTACGAGACCGAGGCGATGAAGGAACTTGCGGCGGCAGCGGGGCTGTCGGGCGCGGTGGTGGTGAATACCTGCGCGGTCACGGGCGAGGCGGTCCGCAAGGCCAAGCAGGAGATCCGGCGGCTGGCGCGGGAAAACCCGGGGGCGGCGATCATCGTCACGGGCTGCGCGGCACAGACGGAACCGGAGACCTTCGCGGCGATGCCCGAGGTCGCGCGGGTGGTGGGCAACCACGAGAAGATGCAGGCCGAGACCTGGAAGGGCCTTGTGGCACCGGACCTGATCGGGGCGACCGAGAAGGTGCAGGTCGACGACATCATGTCGGTGCGGGAAACGGCGGGGCATCTGATCGACGGGTTCGGGCGGCACCGGGCTTATGTGCAGGTCCAGAACGGCTGCGACCACCGCTGCACGTTCTGCATCATTCCGTTCGGCCGGGGGAACTCGCGGTCGGTGCCGGCGGGGGTGGTGGTCGAGCAGATCAACCGGCTTGTGGACCGCGGCTTCAACGAGGTGGTGCTGACCGGGGTTGACCTGACCAGCTGGGGCGCGGACCTGCCGGGGGAGCCTCGGCTGGGGGATCTGGTGCGCCGGATATTGAAGCTGACGCAGGTCGCCCGGTTGCGGATTTCGTCGATCGATTCCATCGAGGCGGACCCCGCGCTGATCGAGGCCATCGCGACCGAGACGCGGCTGATGCCGCACCTGCACCTGTCCTTGCAGGCAGGAGATGACCTGATCCTGAAACGGATGAAGCGGCGGCATCTGCGGGAGGATGCGATCCGGTTCTGCCGGCAGGTGAAGGCGTCGCGGCCGGAGATGGTCTTCGGGGCCGACATCATCGCGGGGTTCCCGACCGAGACGGAGGCGATGTTCCAGCGGAGCCTTGACATGGTGGAGGAGTGCGGGCTGACCTTCCTGCATGTCTTCCCGTTCTCGCCCCGCAAGGGGACCCCGGCGGCGCGGATGCCGCAGGTCCGGGGGCCGGAAATCAAGGAGCGGGCGGCGCGGCTGCGGGACCTGGGCGACCGGGTTCTGGGGGAACATCTGCAGGCCCAGGTGGGCCGGGTCCACCGGGTGCTGACCGAAGGGGCGCGGGTCGGGCGGACGGAAGGCTTCGCCGAGGTGGCCTTCGCGGCCGACCAGCCGGAGGGCACGATCCTGGAGGTCCGGGTGACGGGCCATGACGGGACGCGGCTTCTGGCCTGACTCTGTCCACGGTGGACAACGTCCGGAATGCCAATTAAAACAATGGTTGGCCGCGGACGTTAGGGATTTCTTAAGACCTGTCCATGCCTAGAATCCGGCCGCCTCGCGGGTTTGGGCGGCGATCGAATTGAGCGCTGACGCGCGTGCCTTTTGTCTCGCCATTGCGCGTGAAGAACGCGCAATGGCTCGGGTGGCCTCCGGCGGGGATATTTGAAGCAAGGTGAAAGGCGAAGTGGCGTCCGGTTGCAGGACTGCCTTGGGCCGCCGTCTTGCCGCAGCGGGGACGGGCCGGATCAGCCGAGCGCGACGAGATGGTTGTCCCACTGGGTTTCTGCCGTGGCAAGGAGAGTAAGGCCTGCGTCGGTGGCCGACCATACTGCGCCCTGTCCATCGGTCACCGCAAGACCGGTGTCACCCCTGGCGACCCCGGAAAGGTCGGCGCGGTGGTGGGTGGCGATATGGCTGCCGTCGGCCGCGAAGATCATCAGCGCGCCGCCTTTGGGAGAGGTGATCAGGATGCGGTCCGCTGTCGCGGCGATGGATCCTGCATAGCCCTGCAAGGCGAAGGCGTCCGCGTCGGGCGGGAAGCAAAGGCGTGGGGCTGTGCCCGGGGTCCACAGGCCGAGTTGCGGCACGGGTTCGGACGGGTCGCCTTCCCACTGCATCGCGAAGGCGATGGCGTCGCCGCAGAGCGCGAGGTGCCGGATGGAATTCTGCGCCAGTCCCGGCAGGCCGACCTGATCCAGGAGCGTGCCGTCGGGCGACAGGAGCGACAGGTTGGGTGCCATGTCGGGGATGTTGAGCTTGGTGCGGTCGACCGGGTCGGTGCGGATGCCGCCATTCGCCACGACAAGGTGGCCGTCCGGCAGGCGCTTGATGTCATGCGGACCGATCCCGTGGCTGGGCCAGTCGGCAATACGGGTGTAGCTGCCGGTCTCCCACAGGCCGATACGGCCTTCGGACGTTTCGGCGACGACCTCGGAGGTCATCAGGATGGTGCCGTCGTGCGAATAGGCTCCATGGCCGTTGAACTGCATGCCTTCGGGCGGGGTCAAGCGATGACGGGTCTTGCCGCTGGCGCAATCGATCACCAGGGCGAAGGTGCCAGGGCGGCGTGCGAACGCGACGGCTTCGGCGTGGGAGGGATGGGCGGCGGCGGCATGGCCGCGACCGGGCAGCGGGATCTGAAAAAGGCTTTCACCAGCTGCGGAGAGGCCATGGAGGACATAGTCCGGTCCGAGTTTTCCGGCAGCGAGGAAGGCGGGCCTGCCGATGTCGGCCCAGGTCACCCCTGGGGCAAGGGCGGCCCCCAGTGAAGCAAGGAAAGCCCGGCGCTGCATCAATCGCCGTCTTGCGCGTTGAAGCCAAGCTCGACCCCAAGGGCTGGGCCGACCTCGGCCAGGGCAGCATCGCGGGCAGCGCGGACGGCTTGTTCCAGGATTTCGAGCTTGAGCCAGGCTTGCTGATCGGTGATGCCCGTGAAGGTGGGATCCCCCAGGTCATTGGCCAGGGTGATCGCATGGTCGAAGGCGGCAGCGGTCTTGGGGCTGTCAGGGTTCAGGGACAGGGCCAGGTCGCGGAGTGCCATCAGCGAAAGCATGACGTTGCGCAGGGGCCGACCGGAGGCCTGCCCCTCGGCCAGGTCGGGGCGCGGCTTGTCGAGGGTCGCAAGCGGCCGTCCAATCCGGCGGTCGGCGATGAACTCCAGTCCGGTCGCCAGCTGGGTGAACAGCGCCTGCGTCGCCTCGTCCGCGGTCAGAAAGCGCGTGTTGCCCGGCTGGCCCGCAGCAAGAAGCGTGTCGCCGAAGGGACCCCAGTCGGCGGCAAGTTCGGCCCCCATCCGGGCGAGATCGTCTGCGGTGGCATGGATCAGCGGGCAGGGGTCGGCCTTCGGCGGGTCAGCCGGGTAGAGCAGGCGTTCAAGCCCCGAGAGGCCACGCGCGGCGACGGATTGTTCGGCCATCGCTTCGGGGGTCAGGGCGGCGGGATCCCCGGCCAGAAGCGCGGCTTGCGCCTTGGCGCCGAGGCGTTTCGGGTCGGGCCAGAACAGGATGGCCAGCGCGCGGCCCTGGTCTTCGGCCGGTCCGAGGTGGAGGTGCGCGACCCCCATCCAGGCGTCGTAGGCGGCGTGGAAGGCGGGGCGCAGGACCTCGGGATCGCAGCTGTCGAGCGCGGCGAGGTCGGCAGAGGCCTGGGCAAAGGCTGTGTAGCCGGGGCGGGCATGGTCGGTGACCACCGTGGCGGTATCGGCGAGGCCCGGCGTGGACAGGGCAAGGCAGATCAGCAGGGGGCGGGCGGTCCGGCGAAGCGGTCGGTCAGGGGTTTGCATCAGAGGCTTCCGATAAAGGCGAGGAGCGCCTCGCGGTCTTCGGTGGGAAGGCGCGCGACGGCGTCGCGCTGGGATTGTGCCTCGCCGCCGTGCCAGAGGATCGCCTCCAGCAGGCTGCGGGCGCGGCCGTCATGCAGGAATTCGGTGTGGCCCGAGACCTGGGCGGTCAGGCCGATGCCCCAGAGGGCTGGGGTCTTCCATTCCGACCCCGTGGCGCGGCCTTCGGGGCGGTTGTCGGCAAGGCCTGGCCCCATGTCGTGGAGGAGAAGGTCGGTGTAGGGCCAGATCAGCTGGAAGCTTTGTTCGGGCTGGCCGTCGAGACGGTGGGTGACGTGTTTCGGCGTGTGGCAGGACTGGCAGCCGGTGGCGTAGAAGACTTCCTTCCCTTTCAGGACCTGCGGGTCGTCGATGTTCCGCCGCTCTGGCACACCGAGGTTGCGGGAATAGAAGGTAACGAGATCAAGGCTTTGCTGGTCGACTTCCAGGCCGTCGCGGATACCTGGCTCCTGACCGTGGGGGGCGCCTGTGCAGGTGGGTTGCGCGGTGGTGCAATCGCCCCAGGGGTCGGGGTGGAGGGGGGTGGACAGGCCCATGTCGCCCGCGAAGGCCCCGGCGGATTGTTCGCGGATGGTGGGGGCTCCACCTTTCAGGCCGAAGCGGCCGAGCATGGGGACGCCGAATTCGACGGACGGGACGATCTGCGGGCGGCCGGAGATGCCGTCGTTGTTGGCGTCGCCTTCGTCGGCGAGGGCGATGATGTCGGCGGCGGGGATGGCTTCCAAGAGGCCGAGGCCGATCATCTGCGGGGCGACCCTTGGCGAGATCATCAAGTCGGGAGATGGGGCGCCATAGGCGGGGTCGGCGAAGCTGTAGCTGGGCGCGCGGAGGTTGACCACGGTGCCGTCGGCGAGGATGACGGGGGTCTCGGTCCAGGCGATGTCCATCCGGCCCTCGGCTGCGTGGCCGGGCGCGGCGAGGTCCTGGAGCTGGCCGCCGTAGGTGGGGTCGGGGCTGGTGGCGATCCAGTCTTCGATGCCGTCGGGGACGGGACCGCCGGGGACAGAGAGGCGGAGGAACATGGAGATGCTGGCATCCTCGGCGCTTTCGGGGGTGTGGCCGCGCCCGTCCTTCAGGTGGCAATCCTGGCAGGCGCGGGCGTTGTAGAGCGGGCCGAGGCCGTCGGATGCAAGAGTCGAGGCGGGGGCCGCGACCCAGGTCTTGCGGAAGAGGGCGTTGCCGAGCTTGAACTCCATCTCGCGTTCGAACGGCATGTTGGCGGAGTGCTGGGAGAAGGCGTCGGCGGTGGCGATGGCGCGGACGGTGGCGGCCCCTGCGGGTTTGGCCTCGAACGGTTCGGGCTGGGTGAAATCGGTGGGCGGGGCGAGGACGGCGGCGACTTTCGCGGTGTCCTCGGGGGTGCGGGGGATGACGGGAAGGTGGCGGTCGTCAAGGCTTTGCGCAAGTGCGGGGGCAGCGGCGAGGGTGAGGGCGAGGGCGAGGCGCATGGAGGGACTCCGGTTGGTGAAGTCATACTCCCGGGTAGTTGAGTATTTCAATCGGAAAATGGAGGGGTGCGGCGGGTGGCGGTTTGGTGGGATGTAGAGGGTTGTTCTGCGACGGCGTTAGGGGCGGGGCGTTCGGTGTGTTAGGTCAAGGGGTTGGCGGTGGGTGCGGGGTCTTCTTGTGTCTTCCTTGAGTCTTCCTTCCGTCTCTACGCGCTTGGGGCTTCCGGGTCGTTAACCATCAGTGGCGAATCGGGTTGGCCGGGTGCCCCCCACCCCCGGCCCCTCCCCACGGAGGGGGAGGGGAGGCGCTTGGGGTTTC